>PJEL010000096.1_pt1 | contig 97019 bp, 101 predicted proteins | sample 1853271 | NCBI WGS metagenome assembly PJEL01 (sample SAMN08108733, study PRJNA415343) | Invertebrate metagenome, whole genome shotgun sequencing project. | host: Globobulimina | place: Sweden: Gullmar Fjord | collected 2015-08
GAATTTTGTAGTTGAGAGTATGTAATCTGAGGAGTGTGTAGCTACATCCCCTGTTATTATATCATAAGTTTCTGTACCTAAACCTTCTGCAAATCCGTAAAATCTAGAGTTATTTCCTACATTATTAATCGCTAATTGACGTATATCATCAAGTGTAAACAACGCTTCTAATTCTACATCGCTTATAGAAGCTTTTACAAAGGCAGTACAATAATTTTCATTTGTTTTTATGAGAGATTCTGATTCAATGTAGTTTTGAATCATTGCAGGAGCGTAAGTTTTGACAACAGGAGATTTTACTCGATTGAAAAAACACTCAATATCATTCCCAGTTTTACGTAGTACAATTATAAACTCTGAGTTTGTGATTATAGAATTAAAAAATATAGTACTTCCTCCTGCTATATACATTCGTACTATGTTGTGGTATCTTGTTTGAAGTGTAATACCATTTTGGTTACCGTCAGCTACAGTTTTTAGTAAATTAAGTTGATCATTAGTACCAGTATAACTAGATTTACAATACACTACATAGGTAAAATTACTATTTATATCTAATGATGTATTTGGGTAAGAAATAGTTGGATTAGAGGCATCTTGATACAGAGCATTACTTCCTTCTAAGGTTGCATTGACCCCAATTTCAGCATTTACAGTAGAAGGTAATACATTAAAATCAGTAGGTACAGTAAATAATTTTTGTAAAGTAGTTTGATTGGACTTAACTTTTACACCAGTTTCTTCATCGTCGCCTACATCATTTTTAATAGTGATAAATACTTCACCTGTTGTACTCCTAGATATCCCTGTTATCTCTGTATCTTTCTTAAGAGAGTGTTTAAATAAATCGTGTAAACCACTTAATAAAGAAATAGCTTGTGGGACTGATTGCCCGTCATATCTATAGATTTGTAAATTAAGTTTGTCGTACCAATATAATGCTGCCTTAGATTCAACTATTTCTACAGTAGTTCCACATCCTACACCTTCTGCTAATAATGTATAAGGTTTTCCACCGTTATTACCAATAATGTCACCTTGACCTATAGCTATTTGTTCTAAAGATGCATCCTGTACTTGAGATAATTCATTAATACGTAAGGCAGATATAGCCCTCTCTTGAATTGCTAAGAGCTTTTGGTTAAATCTTACTAATTTTGTAATCTCTAAATACCCATCTTCCAATGTTGCTATATCATTATACTTATAGTTTAACCACGCATCTATAAATTCTCCAGGAAACTTAATACCTGACCATATAATTTTTTGTGGAAAAGTTGTACTAAGGTCAACTATACTTTGTTTTATAAAATAAGCTGTAATGTCATTTACTTGAGAAAATACAGAATTACCTGTATATAAGTCTGGCATATCTAATTGCTCCGTTTTTTGAGCACCTCCTATTGTATAGATTACTTTTTTATTATTAATAGGCCATAAATAAGAAGCTTTAGGCAAATTAGTATTTACCGTCTCCATGAGAGTATCCCCTGTAGCTCTTATATTAAATGCGGATTCTATTGGAATAATCACGTAGTCTGCTGTACCTCCTAAAGTTGTAAAGTCTGTACTTGCTCTTTCTAACATTGTAAGTTGGATCGCCATAAAATCAATAAATGTGTCACCTCTAGATTCTATTACATTGCCGCTAGATACTAATTTTTGCTCACTAAAAGATTTAAAAGTATGAGTACTCTGTAATAAAGAGTTAACACCTCCGTAAGGTGTACAAAAATGTTTTATATCTAATGTAAATAAAGAGGCGGTTGCTGCCTCTTGTATAAGTTGCGCATTAAAAGCATGTCCTAATTGAAAAGTAACTAAAACTCCTGGAACTGTACTAACACTAGCTAGCTCAGTATCTGAATCATCGTACAATTTTATAGAATGTGAAGGTATGTTGGTTATCATGTAATACCATCCATCAAAAGGGTCAGAAGGATATTCTATATCTGTTACATAAAGTCTTCCGTAGTTTTCAAAAAAGTCTTGAGTACTTCCACCATCTTTAGTAATACGTGCTACAACACTTCCAGCTACATCTACACATCCTAATAAAGCTTTTGACAATCCTGCCTGTCGGGTAGTACTAGGTGCATTTTCATACGTAGTTAATTTTACACTCCCACTAGCTACACTTAAGTTAATTTCTAAATTTTCATTTTCTGCTGGGATATGTTCAACTAATTCTCCAGAAGAAGTTAGTAGTATTGGTGCAGTTCCTCCCGCAGGTGTTAAGTTTGATTTAAGAGTGGACTCTGAGTTGATTTTTGTAGTATTAAAAGTTACATTTGCACTATTTTCTAAATATACTTGTTTTTTACTAAAATCTATAGCATTTGTTAAATGTTCAGGATTATGAATTTTTACAGGAACTAACCCTGCTTGTTCTGGAAGTGCTTCACATATAGCTTTTCCTATTAAAGGTCTGTCTGCAAAAGTTCTCTCTACATATACAATTTTATAAGAAACTGTTCCTGGAGGAAATGTATTAAAATTTATACTAAAAACATTATAATTTAGAGAACCACTAGCATGATGAATATCTGTTACCTCTATATTAGGAGTAGAATAATCTCCTAACACATGTACAGAAGATTCTCTTCCAATTAAATCTGAATATACTACACCTAATCTGTAAATAGAATTACTTTGAATACCTTTTATTATGGAAGTTACAGGGTCTGCAGAACCTGTTAAAACTTTCCCTTCGCTATTAAATGTATTTACAGATTGTTTTGTTACAATTGTTACTATTGGTAATACCCCTGATACATCAGGTTCAAATTTAGCCTCTGTTAAATTTGCTTTAAACATTCTATTGTTAAATTTATTAAATGTTTTAAATGAATCGACAGGTATAGGTAGTAAAAAATCTGTTATTGATAAAGTGGTAAGTAGTTTAGGTACTTTCGTGTAAATTCTTGTAAAGCTGTCACCAACTTCAAATACGTCTATAATCTCCATACTGGCCGGAGTATTATCTAAATAGTAATGAGCCCAACAAACTTCAATGTGTGTATAAGGTAATGATGTTGTATTTGGAGGTATTATTATTTGAAAACCGTAAGTACTTTTTGGTGCTACTTGATACTCTTCTAAATTATTAATATTATCATACCCTACTACACCTATAGTATTATCGAGTAATGTTAGGTGGGACTCACTTAAAGCTGACCAAGACGAAGTAACTCCATGTTTTTGTACGTATCTGTAAGCAAATTGGTAAGCACCTAATTCTAGTTCCCCTTCAACACTTGTTACTACAGGAGCTGCTAAGGGTATTATTCTATCTGAAACTTTTAGTATTGTAGGGGTTATGTCTCTTAAATTTATTGTATAAAGATTAGAATCTTCTGACAAGTCTGTAACATTCATGTACAACATTGCAACTTCATTAGAGTCTATATTCAATACTGTTTCTATAAATGTTATAGGAGTTGATATTGTTTTATAGTCTACTTCTACAAAAGTTGCTACATCTACATCATAATCAAATTCTAATGTATATATTATTAGTTTTGTATCAGTAAAATTAATACTATAATACTGAGTACCTACTTTAAATATTTCATATGTAGTTCCTTCTTGAGGAGTTTCTGCAATTGTTAATAACTTAGTTCCTTCTGTATTTGTTAATGTACCTAAACTACCTGCTTCTAAGTCTGAGGGAGTTAAATTTAATAACCACGAGTAAGTATCTTCACCAGCATGTAATCCGGGAATGTCTTGATTAAAGTTATTGAATGTCCTCATAAGAATGGACTGATTTTAGTATTTCCATTACTTTACTAAATTTAAATTTCTCTAACTCTTCATAGTATATATCTTGAGCATCTCGATATTGTGCTTGTGTTCCTATCTTTCTAAATATAAAGTTGTCTTTCATTGCCATAGAAGCTATACCATATAAAATTACTTGTTTAAATGTTTCGTCATTTGGTAATTTTATATAATCTAAATCTGTTAAGTTCGCTTTATAATGTACTAAGATTTCTGTATTAGTATTAAAGGTTTTTAAAACTCTTGTAATAAAATTATAAGAATACTCACATTCTTCTAATACTCCTTGGTATATAGTATTTTCTGATAGTACATTTTCTTCTTCCTTTACTAAAATTATTGTCTCTGTGTTAGTTGGTAATTTTATAGTTCCTGTAGTTGTTGTAAACTTTTGTTTAATTACCTGATTTATCCAATGACCTAAGTCTAAATCATTTAGTACTTGGATAAATTTTAAGTTGATAATATTTAAATCTAAAGGAACTGCATCGTCATATTGTTTATCATACGCATCAGAAATGTCTGTAATTGTCATTTAATGTAGTTATTTTATGGGTTATGATGTTAGCAACATCTATTAGATATCTAGTACCTCTTTTAATTATTGTACCAAAGGGTGCAGGAAGCTTTACTTTTTTCCCAGACTGTAGTGTGTCTTTTAATGTTTTTTCTATAAAGTTTATTAAAGACACATCTTTATATTTATGGTTGGTTATTTCCTGTAGGTGCTTCTCCAACTTCAGTTTGTCTAGATTGTAGGAACGATATAAATTGACTTGGTACTGGGAAGTTAGATTTCCATAAATCGAATTTGTTTTTGCTAGTTGTGTCATTTAATATGTCTATGTTTAAACTGTAACCATCTAAAGGATTTTCTAAAACAACATTAACAGATAAAAAATTTATAGCAGCTAAATTTACTTTACTTTTAGGAATTTTTAGTTTTAACTTATCTTCATGTAAACTTGCATAAATTACTTTATTATTTACACCTACTTCATTTAATTCTAATAGTCGATGTTTACATAAAGTTATTTTAACAGGTTGGTCCTCTAATAAAATATTATTTAAAAGAGGAAGTGTTTTATGAATAAATATTTTAGGTAAAGTATTCGTAACTAAATAAATACTATTATGTTGTTCTTTTTCTTTGGTTACTCCTAGTTTAATGGTTTGTGAAAATTCTTCTAATCTAAAAGGTATTTTATCAACTAAGTTCCTTATAAACTCTAAACGCATTAAAAGTAATTGTTTATAAATTACCATTGTATTTACATTAGGCTCGTAGTTAGGACTTAGTATGTCTATTAAAATTTTAGTATGCATAGGTAATTATTCTTTTTGTAAGTTTAGCCCACTCTGACTTACTAGGTGGTATTCCTTCATTTTGGTTATTTGTCATCTCTGAAAGTGTTGCTTCTATTAATAGCAAATTATTAGTACTTCCTTTAGTTTTTAATAATGCTACAGCCTCTTTTAATTTATTTCTTGCAATTAAACTTTGTACTCGTTGCTTAAAATCTTTGTGAGTAGTTACTGATACTATATTTAAAATAAAAGCGTTACCCCATTGAGTAATTTTTCTTTTATAAAAATTTAAAAATAATTGACGAAGTACTCCCATGTTAACAGGATTTGTTCCATAAGCTTCGATTGCATCTAATAATTCTGCATCTAATGCCGTCATTAGTAAATTTAGCTCTTCTATAAATTCAATGTCAAATAAATTATCTTCTGTATTATAAGCTAATAAACTACTGGCATCTTCTCCTAATATAAATGTTTTATAAGTTTTTTCACCTTTTACATCTTCTGTTATATTAGTTTTATGTGTAATTAATAAAGTTTTAACATGTGCATAAGTTAGACTTCCTCTAATAGATAGATATAATTTACCAACTCTAGGTACATCATTTGTAATAAGGAACAATCTAAATTTTCTATTCACTTCATCAGTATTAAGAAATATAATTGTATCTTGCATAGATTTTAATAATTCAAGTTCTATGTTGTTATAGACTAGTCCTTGCACATTATATACTAAAGAATCTAGTTTAACTATAACTTTGTTAAAAACTAGTCTAGTTAATTCGGTAATACTTTCATTTTTCTTATCTAAAGCATCAGATAGTCCAATTATAGTTTTTTGCTGATTTCTTATAAAGAGTTTTAAATTTTTTCTAGAGTTGAGTAGAAATGCACTGTTAAAGACAATTACAATTATTAGAGCTATAATAAGTAGATATAAATGTGTCATTTGTTTTATAATTTACTGTTAAATTTGTATTTAATTTTAATTTCTCTTTTATTGTCTAATATGCCGCCCATTAAAATCTGATAAGTAATTAGCTGATAATTTAGTATAATCAAAATTCCCAGCACCTCTTGTAGGATAAGTAAGTCCTATCCATATCTCATCACCAAAGCCTGGAGATCTTGATGGAATTGCATCAGAAATATCAATATCTACTCTAAAATCTTCTCGAGTATCTCCAGCATCAATTATTATTTCACCTGTAGTCACAGTTACAGATTCTCCACTATCAACAGGTTCTGCATTTGTATATGAGTCTTTAGGTTTTACTATCTTACGTTTAACTGTGAAATTTACAGTACCAGCACTTAGGAATTTACCTTTCCATACAAAAATTAATGGTCCTGAGGTATCACAATCTTCTGGTAACTCAAAACTTATTCCTAGTAAATCTCCGACTGCTGTAAATCTGTTATTTGCTAAACCTACTCCAACATTCTCATCAACATATATACTAGCACTCTGCATATTACCTTCTAATGGTTTAACAGAGTCTACAACTAATTTTTTATAAGTTCTAGCATCCGAATGGGATTCTATTGTACCATCTCCATTAATCTCTGTTCTATTAGTATGTATTTTAATTTGCTGAATAACAGGTGAACTAACTATATCAGAATCGACTCTAAAACGCATCCAGTAATAATCAGTATTTAATGCAGGTACTACTGGATCATTTTTAATCCAGTCTTCTATAATAAAAGGATCAAATTTTACGTGATGACTCCCAACTTGAGAAAAATAATTTTTTGCGTATTTTAGAAATCCTGGCGTACTCTTACTTGTACAACCATTAAACTCTGTCCATGTACCATTCCAGTATTCTGCTATAATCTTACCTGTACCTAAATCAGCTGCTGCATCTAATGCTAGCTTAATACCTTCAAATGTAAGAGGGAAGTCGTTCGCTATGTACACACAATTTCCAGCTGTAATTCCTGCAAATTCAAATGTCGATCCAGTAAAAGATTTAGCTTCACTAGATTTATCTACATATGTAGTTGCTCCATCAAAAGTATATACATGTTCTAATGTATGTGACTCACCTCCACCAAAAACAGACTCAGCAGGTCTCATAGGAGAACCTACGTGTAATTCACCAAAGATTTTTAGAGCTTCATCACCTTGTGTTACATCTAATAAATATACGTAAAATAAAGAATTTGGTACTATATAGGATTTATTAACCTCTGTAAATCCACTTCCAGTAGTTAATGCACTTGCATTTAGTATGTTAAAATTTAAATTCACATTCTGACTAACTGTAGTAGCAAACATGCTTATACGTAAGTTTGTACCTATATCTTCAATCCTAAAGCCATCATTTTGGCAATACAGTATTTTTAAAGTATCAATTTTGATATCAGCATTATTTCCTAAAATAACCATACCGTCAACACAATAACTTAGAGTTATTGTAGTACCTACTACCAAACAACTATCAAAGTGTAAAGCTCTATTTATGTTAGAGCTTAAAGCTACAATATTGTGTAGGTTTGCTTTAACGTCACTACCTTCTAAGTTAATACCTGTAGTAACTACAGAGCTTTCTCTAAATACAATATCATCTAAAGTAATATTTCCTGCAACAGCTTTTACTGCATTGGATGTAGTTGTTCCTAGAGGATTGTTAATTGCTAACTCACTTATCTCTAAACTACCTAATGCATTATTCAGGTAAAATCCATTAGCAGTATCTCTTAATACACAGTGTGATACTACAGTAGTACCACTTGATTCTTGTTTTAAAGCATACCCTGACCCAGTATTTCCACTAAATACTATACCTGTAACATATGTAAATATACCACCTAGGAACATATCTTTTGTTGGATCTTGAGGTATAAAGATAACAGACCGAGAACCTACTGCAATGATACTTACAAAGTTTTTAATAACTAAAGCTGTTATTGTATTATCTATAGTATAAATTCCAGGTGCTACTTGAATTGTAACTCTGTTTGCAGAGTCATTACCTGTAATAGAATCCATAGCTGAATTGATATCTGAAAAGTCTCCTCCAGCTTTAGCTACGTTTATTACATTTTTTTGTTTATGAGACTTAATAAAACCTAATCCCATAATGTTAGGCTTTTGTTATTGAGATACTCAAAGTACCTGCTGTTACACCTATTGTACCTGCTTTTGCTTGTAATTGCACTGATATAGCTCCTTCTACTGGAAAAGGGTAAGCTGTCTTTCTGCTAGCATCTCCTAGTGTTTTCTGATATGTTTCTAAGTCTTCTAATGTATATATATCTGATCCTCCTAATTCATGTCTTACTAAAATTTGAATTGTATTAGTTAAAGAGGCGTTGACTATAAAATTAATCCAAAAGGTTATTGTATTAAAATACTGAACATCTACCTCAGCTCCTATATTAATCCATGTATTATCAACTGCTCCTATATTTTCATTAGTAACCAACACCTCAGAAGCTGTAGGACGTCCCCAAGCTGGATTTTGTTCTATAACTCTTAAGGATTCTCCTACTTCATTTTTCACAGGTAAAGGACTACTTGGATTTATCGAAACACCTTCAGCTGGAGAGGGTGTTCCATTCTTTTCAATCCTACCTACCATTTTTAGAAGAGTACTCAAAGGAGCTAGGAGTTGTTTTATTTCTTCTGCCATATTGTATGTAAATTATTATTTAATTTAAAATAAACTCCTGATGTACTTATTGCTAAGGTAAGGTTAGGTATTTCCGTTAACTTCTCTGTATGTACTAATTTAAATGGTAAAGATTCTGAAAAGGTGGTGACACTGTCGGCTACTTCCTTTATTTTAGTGACATTTAATTTTTGATTCTTTAGAAATTCTGTAAATTTAATTTCATTTTGGTTGAATATCTCGATAAATTTTTCTATCTCTAAGTCTCTTATCTTTGCAGATTCTTCGTCAAGTTTTAACCTGTCCAGTATTTCAACAAGTGCTTGAGAGTTAGTTCCTATGTTTGAGTTAAGTGTTGAAAATGTATCTTGTATCTCTTGTAATTGTAAAATTCTTTGTTGTTCTGTTTTTTCAAAAGTCTCTAATGTTGTCTGAAAAGTTAGGATTGTTTGCGAGTTAGTTGAAATATCTGTAGCATTTGTATTTTCTTGTGCAATTAGCGCAGCATTTAATTCATTCGTTAAAGTCTCTATTTGACCTAATTTTGCTTGATTCTCTTTATGTAGCGTATCAATAGTCTCTTGAAAAGGTAATAATTTCTCATTTAACCAATCATTTAAGTCTATTACATTGTCTTGTCCCTCGGCAGGGTTTAGTATTTGTACCTTCATTAGACTACACTTAATGTGGCGTTATCTCTTACACTTAATGAGTGGATTATATTGTCTGGAGATGTCATTTGAAGTCCAACAGTGTCATTAATCTGAACTTTACCTGAACCATATACTTCTCCTAATTTAACATAATCTTCTAGAGCTAAAGCAATTGATGCGTCAATAGCCGCTTGAATTGTTAAAGGATCTCCTGAGGATAATGGTAATACTCCCCAATAAATTGCACCTATTGATGTAATAAAACCCTTGTCATCTATCAACGCCGTTGCTAACGCGTCTATATCTACATTAACTTTTTGTGTGATTGTATTACCTACAGCACCATGCTCTGTGGTTGTATACATACCTGCTTTAAGTGCTAATGTTATAGCATCTTTTAGAGGACTAGTGTCACCTGTATCATTACTAACGACAATACTTTTAACTAAAGTACTTGCTGGGATTGTAGTCCAATCTACTGTTAGTACATTTCCAACAATTTTAATATGAACGTCATCAACTAGAGCAGTAATTTTACCAGCTGCGACAGCAATACCTTCACCAGCTGTACCTAATTGGTCAGCTAACTTAATGATTTGAACACCTTTATCTTTTAAACTTAATTCAAAGTCAGGTGAAGCTGTGAATTCAAATATATTATTATCTTTTTTTAGATATATTTTACCAGCAGGGTCTGATTTGTCTAAACCTTGTTCATAATCTAAAGCCTCTCGATTAATATGTTTTGCTAATACTCCTATAAGGGTTTCACCTGCAGCAGGTTCAAGAATCATTAATTTTAAACTTCCAGCTGAGTCATTTAATGCTGATAAACTAAGTTCATCTGCTATTACTTCTAAATTACCTGTACTTTGATTTACTTGCATTGGTAATAATGCTTGAATCTCCAAGTTATCTCTATTGATTAAATCTACATCCTCTTTTGTAACCGCTTTTAAACCTGAACCTACGTGAATGATATCTTCAACTTTAATTGCAAACTGTTTAGAATCTGCACCATCTACAGGGGTAACTTGTTCAGATTGTAAACCATCTCCAGCCATTACATCTGTATCTATCTCTTGTTTAATCTCTCCGCTATCACTGGTAAAAGGTTTCAAACCAAATCCTGAAAAATCTACTACTTTTACTTTAATCTCTGTGGAAGGGTTTGCTTCGTCAAATCCAAATGTAAATGTACCGTCTAGCAATTTACTAGCTCCAATAGATTCATCTCTTACCTCCAGTTGTGCGCCAGGTGTTAATTCTACTGTTTCAGAGTTTGTAATATACTCAGTCATGTACATCGCTGTGTCTTTGTCAGCTAATGTAGGTGCAAGTGTGTTAGTTTCTGGTATAAAATTACCTAGATTATGCCATACATCATTTTGACATGTCCAAATTGTAAATCTGTAACCTAATGTATCCTCAGATTGTGCATCAATAATTGTACCAGCATTTACATTGTCGTAGTTATAGAATCTTACTTTAAGTCCGTAGTGACTAGGGTCTACTTGAGTCCAAGTAGTATCAGCACTGCTAACTTTGAAGTACGAACCTAAGTCTGCTAAGGCTAAAGTATGTGCATCATTATCGCCTAAAATTAGAATTAATTTTAAAGGTTTTTCTGATGTACTAGGAGTAGATTGGTCACATGAGTTACAAGGAACTGGAGCAGTACAACTACAAGGCTCTAATGCCAATTGATTGTAAAACATTGATTTACTAACCATCATACCATAACCTTGGTCTCCTTTTAGTCCTTGTTCTCCTTGAATTTCTGATAAATCAAATAAAACGGCAGCACCTTCACCATCTTTTTGGTACATGATAACATTTTCATATCTACTAATGCTGTAAGAAGCTCCATCTTTTCCTATAAATAAAGCAGACTCTGACCACTCATTTTCTCCTACTTTGAATCTAATGTACTTATGACCATCCACATGTATAGAACTATTGTCTTCGTGTGCATGTGGAAGAGGTTTAAATGTATACTCAAAAGGTCCTTCAGGTAGTGGTGCCCATTGTACTGAGAAAAGTACTTCTTGCCCCTCTACAAAAACTGTCTTACCTCTTGAGTCATCTTTTATAATCTTGACTATGTTTTGTTGAATCATTATAATAAATTTGTAATTTGGTTAAACAATTTTACAGCTGATGTTATATCTCCTAGTTGAATACTTAGAGTCATCGCTGATAGTTTAGCTGTTAACACTAATATTTTTTTAACTTCATCTTCATCTACATTACCTATATCATAAGATGTTTGAGTTATACCATTAATTTCTTCAAAGTTTAATTGTATATCAACTCCTAATTGTATAATTGTCTCTGCTGTTTTTGCAAAATCAATAATAGTAGTTTCATAATGATTAGCATTTACAGTTAAATCTATTACATATACAGCATCTTTGTCTAATAAATCTTCTTGTTTAACTACTACAGAGTACTCCCCCTTTAAATCCTTTAGGTACTCCATTATATCTACAACATGAAGATAATCAGGATTTCCAGGAGAAGTAATATTAAAACCAAAAGCATATAAACTAGGGACATCGAAATCTGTGATGTCCATAGTTATTTCACCATTGCAAATACTAAACATTAATAGTCAGTATTTAATACTAATGGAGGAAGTTTTGCGTCGTCTAGAGAAGCAATTAACAAATTGATGCTATTTACAATTGATCCTTCTACAGTATCTTCAACACCAGTACCAGATATGATATTAGTTAGATATGTAGGATTTGTACCTGCAATCAATTCAGCCTCTGTCTCTGCTTGTAAATAAGTATTTACAAAACTAAGCACACTTCTTTTACTGTCGCGAGAAGATGTTTGTTGGTTAACAGACATAGATATGTTACTGTAGTATAAACCATTAACAACAGCTTCATAACTAAGATTAGGGTCTTTAGACCAAGTGTTATGCTGATCCATTAAGACTTGAGAGCTAAAACCTGCTTCCATTTGACCGTTCATCAAAGTACCGTCATAAACAACATCTTCATTAGGATTAAATCCTGATACCATTACATCAAATTTAGGTGTAACAAATCCAGGAGTAGCTCCGTATTGAAGGAAGTATCGTTTTGTGAATATCATTAAGCCCCATTCATCTGCATCATCTAAAGCAATAGTTTCTATCGCTGTAGCTGTAATTGATTCTGCTTGCCAAGTTGAAACAAGTTCAAAGTTTGTACCCGACACTGATTTAACTTTATATACACCTCTTGGCTGTACTCTAGCATCCGCTACAACTGTACCTGTATATGCAATATGGTCACCAGCAAGTAAAGTACCTGCTGTAATTGAACCAAATTTACTATTGTGTCGAATACTTACAGAAACACCTGCAACTAGATCGGCAGCATCACTATGTGCAATTACGCTAATAAAATCTCTAGCATTTTTGTAATCCATAATTTGAGCAGCTAGTTGTGTGTACACACGTCCTTTGAGTGCAGCAACAGTATTAAACTGAGCAGTAGCTGTAAATAACGGATCAAAGTTGTAAGGCGTAATCATGTTCAATTTTACGTCTAAACTATAATGTGTACCTGCAGTTACTTCTGTTTCAGGTTTTGCCGCAGATGTAATACCTGTCATATCTCCAATCAAAACTCTGTCAGATAAGAAGTATTGAGCTTTATCTCCACGTGACGCACGTATACCGCTTTTGATTAAACCGTTATGAACTAACAGTTCTGTACCAACACGGCCTACATATTTGAAGGTATTACAGGCAGCTGCTTGAACTGCGGTTCGAATGATTAAATTTGTATCTTCGTCTATTAAATAGCAAACTCCTGTAGGAATTTCATCATACAAAGTTTGTTTTGCATCAATCGCGTCTGCAGCTGCTTGCGTTTTTGCACAATTACTCGCTACGAGTACTGTACGTTTACTTGGTTGGTCCATTTATTGTTGTTTTTCGGTTGTTTGAACTTGGTACGCCTCCGCACCAAGATTTCTTGTAGCAACAAAACGTGTTGCGGCGTAATCTAATAGCGTAGGTAACGCCATCTCAACTAATTGTGAGTTTACTCCTAATCCTAAATTTCTTGAATCTATTACAATTTTTGTAGGTTTTGTATAGTAATATACAACCATATCTTCTAAACTAAAATCTTTTCCTGGAATAATATTTAATACTGTAATACCTTCATCTGCTGTAAGTATGCCCGACTGATCTTGAGCTGTACCCGCCATACCATACAATACTTTATTTTCTGCATTTGTTAAAGGTATATCTACTACACCAGGAACTGATGGATTAGGTATTCTATTTAATGCAGGTGTAAAAGCTTTTACTTCTATTACCCATGTTGCATATTTATGAGGTTGTTCAAAGTAATTATCAAATTGACTATCATAATACTCTAAAGAAACTTTTCTTGTAGGACTCTTAGGTGCATACTTTTTCACTGCATTAATCATTGCAGATGTAGTTAAATTACTTGACTTATACTTCCAGTAGTCCGTAGGCATATATAATAAATATGCATACTTGTCTGATGGGAAATTCTCATCAGTGTCATCTAAATCTAAGTTACGCAATGCACCATTTTCCTGAGTACCAATAACAAAATCAGCTGCTACTGCTCTATGTGTAGAAGTTGTAATAGCATTACGAATTTCTTCTTTGAGGTGAGGTTCTAAATTGCTTCTATCTGAAATTGCATCATTATACAGATCCATTTGAGCTAGATTTAGTAAAACCTCGTAGTACCTCTCATCAAACCCAGTAACTGCCTGTCCTTCTGAACCTAATCTTTGTTGAAGTGTCCTAAGTAGTTCAAGTTGCGTTATCATAATTTGAGATTGATTTTGCGAAGTTAAGTGTTTCTTCTAAATTATTTAAAAATCCCTCAGTAAAATATTGAATTGTATTTTGTCTACTTCTTAAGACGCGGTTAAACGTGTAAGGTTTCTTTTTATTCTCGCCAATAGTGATTTTACCCATAAACAGACCAACACCAAATAAACAAGTAGCTTTGATAGTCTCCTCTGATGACCTAGGTACACCTAAATTATTAATCGCCATTTTCAAGTTACGAGAATTTAATAATCTTCCTTCGCCGAAATGTTTCGTAAATAACTGTTGTAATACACCAGGTGTAGGACTATCTTCTATTTCAGTGTATTTAATTTTACAAATTTCAACTAAGAATCCAATACGCATTGCATTGTTTTCAAGACTTTCAAATGTTCTGTATAATTCCATTAAATTCGACATGTCTGTTGCAGAATCATCTTCTACTGCCCCTTGTGTGTAATACACTGGAAAATTCGCATTATTAGGGTTATCAGTCATACCTGACATCAATAAAATTTTGTGTTGAATAGCGTGTACAGGATTATTTAAATCTAATGTTGCACTAACACCAGCCATTACAAAGTCAAAAGTACCATCAAACCATAAATTATTTTCTGTCAAATAGATACTTAAACTACCTTCAGCTCTTCCTAACTCTTTCTCATACTTTTTCTGCTCCTCTGGTTTTAAAATTAATGCTAATCCTGTACCTTTTAGGGGTGCAGGAATTCTTACTTCAGTAGATATGTTTTTTCTTCCTTCTGAGGTAGTTCTAACGATATTTATTTTATTTATGTTACTCATTTCTAGTTTACTGTGTTTAAACGGAATTCAACTACCGCTGTAGGGTTATGTACTGCTACTGAGAATATACTACGAGTCATAAGACTTGTCTGATCAATTTGGCTAACTACTTCTGCATATCCTGCAGCACCTGTGCCACCTGGTGAATTTACTTTTGTAGATTTGTGATAAAATCTTTTACTTTTCTTTAAAGTAATTGCAGGCAATGTTACACCTTTTACTTTTACTTCGTTTGATGGAATTGCTAACACAGAATATTCTGAGATAGGAGAACCGTTGTATTTAAGGTTTAATAACTCATTATTTTGAGCTAAAACTTCATCTAATACTAAAATTAATTTGATAGTACCAGGAATTGTAACGCTAGTGATATGGTTACCAATTTGAATGAATTCGCCACCAGTTACATTTTGTGTTTTGTATGAAGAGTTCAACTCTGCTGCAGATTGAGATAAAAGTGCATAAGATTTTCTTGCACAATGTAACGCAAACACAGGAAGTGTATTCATCTTTAAATTAGATGTTCTATTTACTAATTTATTAGCAATGTCTAGAATGTCTAATTTATTGATAAGTTGTAAATTATCAACATTTCGTTGGTTCATAATACCGTTAGAGTGCTGAACTGGTTGTCCTGATGACGGTCTGATATAATCAGCATCTGACTCCTTGTCAAACATAATTGAACGACTAACCATCTCCATGTGGTCTGCACGCTGTTTTAATTCAGCAAACATACCATAAGCTTGGTATTTCTTAGACCCTAATTCAATGTCAATTACAGCTAAATCTTTATATTCAGCCATACCACCAATTTCAATTTTATTGGCAACTGCTGACCAACCTTGAGTTTTAGTAGTTACACCTTGAAGATAAAAACCAGCACCTTCAGAACCTAATTCAAGTTCCATTTCACCTGGATCACTTGCTACTAGATTTGTACCATCAAAGAAAGAAGCAGGAATACCAGATAAAAGTTTTGACATACCTTTGTATGCATAACCTTTATTTTGTTTACCAAAAGCCTCGATGATTCTAATTCCAGCACCTACTTCAGGAATACCTCCTAAGATTGAGTGTTTTCCAAATAAATGCTCTTCTGTGTAAAAGATGAAATGTTCTTGATTAACACCATATACTGCTAAATTACCATCTACACCTGTAACAAGAGTACTTCGAATCTCTTCAGTAATCACACTATAATTGTAAGTTTCACCTTCATCATCTACATACTCTTCGTTAAGAGAACCTCCTGCAATTTTCTTAATAATATCAGAAAAATCACGAGCACCATTAAAAGTTGCTATCACAGCTTGATTTATGGTATTCATCATATCTCTTCTACCATTGCTACCTGATAGCGGTACAGTTACGAATTGATTAAAATTTGTTTCTGTAGTAATTTGTCCTACTGGGACTTTTGATATATCTACTTTAATTTGAGCCATTTTTTATAATAATTTTAGAAAGTCCTCTTCTGATAATTCATTGATGTCGTCAAAAGTGGAAGGTTTGTTGGTATTAGTTTTATCTGATTCTGTAGATGTCTCTGTATTTGCTGCGAATGAATGTTTCGTGTCTTTATTAAATATACCTAACTTATTTAACATTGCTATTTTTTGCTGTACGTCGGGCCTCTGTACTAATTCAATTAGGTCATTAGTAGTTAAAGGATTTGCTTTACTGCTATTTTTATGTGCACGAGGTTTTACAAAGTTTAGCTGTGATGTCTTATCTTCTTCTGATAATTCAATACCATAAAGAGTTTTACTGTCTTTAACTAAATCTGTATATTTCTCGTACCCTTTACTCTCTCGTTCAGTAGCGGCTTGTTTCGTGTCTTCAAAAGCTTTTTGAACTTTAGTAAGACCTTCTGATAGATTCACTAACTTCACGTCTAAAGCTTCTTTAACTCTTGCAGTTAATTCGCCTGTATTTACTAATGAGTTTAAAGTAGCTTTGGCAACATCTTCATTCGCATCTTGTTTTACAAGATTAACATAGAACTTTTGTAAATCTTCTGGTGAGAGCTCTTCAACTTTTACACTTTTTAAATACTTTTGTAAAGCTAAATCTTCATTATATGTAGACGCACCTTCACCACTCTTTAGGAATGCTTCTTTATATAATTTTACCTCATTAGGTAGTTCGTCTTCGTAAGCATCTATATTAGCTTTTCTTTGATGTTCTTTAGCAGCTTTTATCACTTCTTCTTCTGTACCTTCTAATTTCTCTAATTGAGGCAATAACCCCTCTTTTACATACTCGTTGTATTTTGAATATTGCTCTTCAGTACCTTTATTGTCAGGAGGTGGGTCAGATTCAATTGGTTTTGATGTAGTAGTTTCTAGCTCGTCTAAAAGACTGTCATCTACCTCATAGGATATTTCATTTTCCATTATTACGCATTTGGTTTTATGGGAATTTTATTTGCTGCTCTTACACGTGTGTCTTCTATTTTTCCTTCGTTCTTAAGTCTCTGTAGTTCCATTTCTCTCTCATGCTCTTTTTGAGCTTTAGCGTCCTCTAATTGTGCTTTTTGAGCCTCTAATTGTTGTATTTGTTCTTGCTGAGCTTGCTGTTGCTGCTGTTGTTGTTCAAGTTGTCTCTGCTCGCTTTTCTCGAATATATCTAATATTTCATGTAGACTACTAGAATCCAATATTTGATAGTACTCGCTGGCAGAAATAGCTTTTTGGTGAGACATATCTGCAGCTTTATCTTTTGCATCTTGTATTTTTATCAACTCCTCAAGTGATGGTGATATTTCTACTGATAACTGTGCATCTGTTAATAGACCTTCTGGAATATTTAAATTAGGCGTGTCAGCTTGGTTATTTAGTAAAGCTAGTGTATTTAAAGATTGCCTAGTATTCATAACTTGCATCACATCTACAATATTCTGATACATTTGTCCTTGAGCTAAATACACTAATTTATTAGTACTAAATTGCACATGACTAGATTGCTGTGCTGCCATTTTAACATTTTCAACTCTAGCATTCTGCTGTATATCTCCCGTAGATTCTCGACTTGCGCCCTGAACACTAAAAATATTATCTTCAATTCTTGAAATTAAATCGAAAGCTGCTCTAGCATTTGCACTGGTATCTAAATTTACTGGATAAATTGGAGATTTAACAGTTTCTCCTATCAGCTGACTAATTGCACCTTTACCAATTCTTTGAGTTGAATCAAAGTGGACAATACCGTTATTTACTAATGAACGTAACCAATCATTGTATTTTATTCCTTTTGGTATAGTTTTTGGCTCTAAGGCTAGAATTACTCCTAAATTGTCAGCTATAAGTTTATCTAATTGATTATAAAGTGCATCTCGTTCTAGTACAAAAGGAAGTATATTTTTAATTTCACTAAATGGTGTTTTATAATTTAGTGTTTTAACATACCCTGAGTACAATGAATTTCTATTATCTGATTTATTTAGCTTTCTGTTAGATAGATGTATTTCTTTTTCAAACAGTAGTTCTTCTATAGATTCTACAAAATAAAAAACTTTCCACACAGTTTCGTAGATAATTTCAACTTTCTCGTGAGGTTTTTCTTTATAATCTTTGGACTTTAATTTGAATTTTTTCTCTTCGATGTCCACAACAGATTCAAATACTTTCTTACGTTCTCTAAGAAATTTATATGTAGTTTTAGTAATATCTATTAAATTATTACTACCAGTAGACCCAACTAAATGAATACCATCTAAAGTATCTACAGCTACTTCATATGTAACTGCTGAGGGACTTCTATCTGTTTGAGACTTTACATCTGTAAATGATGTACCTTGGTCTTTCTTTAACTTATCAACTACTTTCTTGTCTAAATTAAACCTATCTACGACTGTTTGTAATGACCAAAATAAATGTTCAACTATACCATCAGATGTAGAAATATCAAAAGGATTTTCACTATCTTCAAATAAAACATGAAGTGGGTTACACATTCTAGGCAATAAGCTGTCTGGTAAAATATCTACCGTCATAAAATATTCTCCAAGTGTTTTTACCCAATATCTACCTTTATCTAATTCAAAGTTTGTATCCATGTACCTACTTGCCTGCTGTAACACATTTGATGCAAATATCTCTTCGTCTAAATTAAATTCTTTATTTACTAGTGTATTTATCTCTTCTAAGAAAAATTCATATAACTTCTCATCTTTAGTGTCTAGTAATTTTTGAATCAATTCATCAAGTTTTGAATCTTTTTCTGTATTCTTAAAATTCATTTTCTCCTCGTTAAATGAAAGTACAGAAAACTTACTAAGTGCTTTTGATGTTGTTCCTACATATCGTTCTAATATTGTAGATAGTATAGGATAATGTTTAACTTTTGCTTTTGTAGATTTTATATTTAACTTTGCATAAGTACTCTCAGGAATTTTAACATTTTTTGGTGAGTCACTTGCCCAATCTAAAAGATCTAACTTTTCCTGTACAGGTAATCTGAATTTTGAGGAGTTTGCTTCAATTCTGTTAATTATTTTTTTAATCTCTTTCGTAGTCATTTATTTGGTGATTGATTTGATTTATAATCTCCTCTGTAAAATCCTCATCAACGTCTAAACCTAGTTCATCTATAATTTTTAATTCTTGTCTATATAAAAATAACATAGACCAAGTTTTTAGTCTGTCAAAATTTAATTTTTCTTTTTCATTCAGCAATTCTCTTATTATCCCAGCATCAGGTAAATTATCTACATTCTTAATTTGAGTATCTTCGTTTGCTAATTCATCAGGTAAGGATGTTGACAGAAGCCATTCTCTTATATAATTTAAAGTTTCATTATATACCTTTGGTACCATATGCATACCATAATCTTGTTTAGCTTTAGATTTAGGAAGTAAAGCTTGTATTAAGGTAGGTTTTAATGCTATTAAGTTCATAGCACCTAACATCTGGAAATTTGATATAATAGATGTTACATTATTTTCAGGTAATGCTAATGCATTGTTGTAATCTCGTAACAAAGCTATACATATCTTAGCAAACATTCTAGTTGATTCTGGACGTCCTACATAGTACGCAACTATCTCATCTGTTTCTCTACACATTACATAAATACCTCCATGAGACTCAGTACTACTATCATCTTGTGAGTAGGGGTCAATGCCACCAAAATACGTAAGCCTTGAGTCGGGTCGATGTACTCTGACTACTGCACCTTTTCTTGCAATACCATCTGTCACAGGAAAGTCATTAAATACCTCTAAACTTTTATCTTTAACGAAATAAGCATTCTCAAAGTCAGTCATGTTGTAGTAACCAATTTCACCTATAATAGGTAAACCTATAAGTTCATCTAGTCTTCGATTTAATTGTTCTACAGGCATCCTAGAGCTACTTACATTAGAAATAGTTTCTTCTATGTAAAGAGCATTCTCAGCTTTATACTGAGACAAAGCTAATGAATTTTTACCTGATAACTCTGCTTTTTTATCTCGTTCTCTCAGTTCATGTTGGAATGCTCCATTAACGTCTGATCTACCTAGGTTATCAAAATATCCTTGATTATTCCAGTAAGAACCTAAAAATAATGGTACTTTCTTTCCATTGTCTACTTTAGAAAATACATTTCTCATAGACATTATATTATAAACACCAGGATTACCAATAATTCGAGTGAATGCTGCTAAATCTTTAATAGCTGTACCACCTGTACCCGCTAGTATTAGTTGACCATATACAGCATTATTCTGCTCCATAGATCTTAGGGTTACACTTAATATACTATCAGCAGCAGGTTGATTACCTACTTCATCAAGTATTACATAGTTGGCTCTAGAACCTCTAAACTTATTTGGACCTTTTGTAATAATACCCTCAATAGATGCTGGAACTACATTTTGTAGCGCCATTGAAGCATTTACTTTAGGTTTATGTTTTGCTCTTCTACTTCGTTCTCTGTTGGCTCTAGCACCTTCTCTAAGTTTCCAAAATGGTGTGTTAGATTGAATAAAATCCATTTGATCCCATATTCTATTAATAATAGCATCTTTTCTTAATAAAGCTTCTTCATCAGGCATTAGTACAAAAACAGTTCCACCAGGTTCATGAAAGTAACAATTAGTTGCTATTGTTGCTAAATAATAAGACATACCTACACCTCTACCTTTTGTTATAGCGGCATGTTGTCCATCTCGTTCAGCTTGTTCAATATAATTTGACATATGCCAAGTTACATCCCAAGGGTCTGCTATTATAGTACTTCTAGAAACTTTACCAATTTTCTCACCATTTCTAATCTTTATTACTTCTTCTGGAGTTAAAGGTCTCGTAGCTTGAAGTATTCCATAGTTTAAGTGTGCGTATAAATTTTTATTTACATGAACATCACCAATAGTTAAACCTTCTCTGCACCTTCTTCTCTCTTCGTCCCAGAATTTTCTATCTTCTGAACCTTCTCTTCTGTCAAATCTTTCAGGATGCTTTGGATCATATTTTGGATAATGTCCATACTTCATAAAGTATATACCTGTTTTTCTGAATTCAGTTAAATCAGGCATTCTTTTGGTCATGTCAAATATACCTCTGTGAGGCAGATTCTCTAAATGTGTGTTAAAGGGGCTACCAGTATATTTGTTCTCCGTTTTGGACATCGTCAAAAGATTCTTTTTGTTTTGAATAAATCTTTAATTGAGCTTCTATTAATTCCTGTGCCGCTTTACCTGTTTTTGTTATCAGATTTGCAAATATAATACCTTCTTCTAAGGTTGTTTCTGTTGGGTTTACATTTTCTAGTATTACTCGTAACTTTACTTGTGACTCGCTTTGAATTTTTAAATCTTTTTGTCCTGGTCTATCTTTCTCACGAGCTTTAAATACACGATGTAGTAGTATATAGTCTTTACTTTCTGTTATATTAGGTTCATCTGGAAAATACAGACTTTGCATTATTTGTCTTCGCTCTTCTAAAGAGTTTCCTGCGTACGGATTTGATAGTGACCACTCTGTCATATTCATCGCAAATGTAATTAATCTAAGTGCTATTATCTTATTCTTTGCATAAGTATTCCACACTTTTTCACAAATTTTAATTGCATGTAGCTGAGAATGCATAGTAATATTTTCTAAATCAATTTTAAAATAATCCATTAGTATAATAATTTAGTTGTGTCAATTCTGCCTTATTTTTATATATTATATTTTTATAGATTATCTCATTTCTTTTCTTATTCTTACCACCAGCTTTATACAACTGTACAGCTTCATACTTCTCAGGCATTAGTAACATGCTACCTAATAGTTTAAATTTACTAGTAGATTTTCCTTCTGCTATGTTAATATTAAACTTTAAATCATTTAGTACTCTAGTTTTATTAAAGTTATTTTGAATACAAATTTCAAATATTGATATCTTTTTTATAAATTCATAATCAGCATTATATAAGTTATGATTTACATAAAATGCTGTTGATTTTATAGAAGTTTTATACAAATTTTTTAAATGTTGTAAAAGTTTTATTTTTAGATTTGATTCAAAAGGTTGTGTATATACTTGCTCCCCATTTACTAGTGCTAATTCTGGGCTAACTCTTTTTAGATATACAAGTTTATCAATATGACTAGTAATACTTAGCGGTAACTTAGTTATATTTTTATCTGTATATATCTGAGTGAATCTACTGTCTTTTGGATGAATTTCATATATGCCTAAAATATTTATAACATTACATACATTCTGCATCAAATTCTTAATAATAAGATTTATATGTGCTCTAAAGTATGTCGTTAAAATAAGCTTATACTCTTTATATGTAATTGTGTCTATATACTTTAATGATTCTTTAAATGAATTCTGATAAAGCATTTAATACAACATCGTCAATAATAGGTAAATTAAATATCTCATAGCCGTTTTCATATTTATCAATATTTTGAGGAATGTGTATCACCCATCTAGGTATATTAGCTAAATCTTCTGGTTGCATGTAAGTAATTGAAGGTTCCTCACTCATAAGAACTGCATACAAACTAAGCTGTATAGTAGCTTTATCGAGAGGTACTTCTCTCATACCTAATGCTCTGAAAGGTTCTTTCATTAATTTAGCATTCTTATTTTTAACTAGCTTATAAGATTCATTATCTGTGAATTTAGTTGTTTTAAAATCAGCAATAATAATTTGTCCTGTAATTTTATGTCGTAAAACTAAATCAGGTGTAAAACCTAATTCATAGATGTAGGCAATTCGCCATACCTCCATTTCTAGGATTTCATAAGTTTCCTTAAGTTTTTTCATTAAGTTTTGAACAACAATAGCGTGAGGACTTTCTTCGCCTTGCTCAATACTAGTATCCATCTCTTTGCATGCAAGATAATAGATTTCAGCCATACTATGAATATAGTCACCAAATGCACGTCCTTTTGTACCTTTAGCTTTCCAAAGTTTCTTAAGTTGTATGTGATTAACTTTTTGGTATTTAGCTACAATTCTAACTAACTTTTCAGAATCAAATTCTGAGTAAAATTGAGAAAGCCATTGAGTAGCGGAAGATTTTGGTACACCATCTCGGGTATATTGATGTTTTGCTTCATCAAAATGGTCACCAACATCTGTAGTTTTATTTATCTTTATTTCCCCCATTTAGGTTTTGTATTTGATTTGCTCGAGCATTTATAAATGTGGTGTACTCTAGTACTCGATTGTACATAGATTTATGAGATATTTTTCCTCCTACTACACCCCATTCAATCCACTCTTTAAAAATTTTCTTATCTGATTCTTTATTATCAATAGCTATTTTTAGTTTACTTTTCGTATAACTTCCTATTCCTTTAGCAAATACAAAATGAGCTAGAGGTAATATTTGTTGTTCAGACATTTCTGGGTATAGATTTGTAATTAATCTAATACTTCCATTGAAATCATCGTCTAACACTTGTTCTCCTTTCTTTCTAGTCTTCTCTACAAAATATTCTCCTTCTTTTATTAAATGTCCATAAAACTGTGTCTTATTTCCAAAAATGTCTTCGTATACTTCTTTTCTGAATCCTTCATGCTCTTTTATTACTTCAATCCACTCACTATACGTTGATATTATCAACAACAACGCAATAATATTTGTAAATTTTTTCATGATGTTAAATTTAAGTGTTTGTATAAAATAATAGATACTCGTACTATGAGTACCTACTATTAAGTTATTTATAGTCTATAAATCACACAGGTAATATCTTCATTCGGTAATTCCTCTTCAATTATTTTAGAAATTCTAGACCAATCACCTCCAGCTAATCCAGCACCTATTTTCGGAATTAGGAATCTATTTCCTTTATTTCCAAATTCTTGGTAAATGACTTTGAATGCTTTTCTTAAGGCATTCTCTCGGAATTCTTGGGTAGCTTCTTTAGATAAATTACCTTCTCTAGGACCATAATTATATTGTGTATAGGCATTTATAATTGTAAATCCCTCGTAATTAGCGTAACTGATAGTTCCTACTTTAGACTTATCTCCAGGTATTGTTTCGTTATCCTGCTCTCTTACTCCATCAAACATGTCTGCAATTTGTGGTGCAATACCTGATTTCATTCTACAGAAACAATTTGCACCATGAACACTTACATCGAACTCAGTTATTAAATCAACCATGTTTCCTTGAATATACTTAATTTTACTCATTTTCTTCAATTTTAGTAAATATTGGTTCTTTTGTTTCTACGACAAATTGGTCACTTGGTACATAAACCATAACATTTCCACATCCTATACAAGATATGTTGGTATTTCGTATGTTACGTATAACTATTCGATTATACAAATTACACTCTTTACATTCACATTTATATCTATACATATTAAAGTTTATTTATGAAATTAAATAATTCTTTGTTCCACTTAGCATCGTTTAAAGCATTATGCTCATTAGATTGTTTTGGGTAACCTTCAGCATGTTTCTGATCACATCCGAGTAATTCGACTTTTTCATCATAAATCTGCTTTAAATCTCTACAATACATAGGAAATCCTTTAGGCAAGTCTACCATTCTACCAAATAACCAACAGAATACTACCCAATCATAATCTGCGTAGTAAGCGTAGAATTCGATATTAGATTTAGGCAACCACATTTCCATAGTATCATCTAACGACTCTGCACCTTGTAAAGCCAAAGCAGGAGCATATATGAATTGTTTAATGTCTTTAGCTATCTGCTTTCTAGTTTTACCAAATCTATTAAGAAGTCGTTCAAGTTCTTTAGAAGCTTCCTTAGGATTTTTATTAGCTATTTCTTTAACTAACTCTACGTCTGATATGTCCCAATTATGTTCTTGGTACTCAATTCTTGTAAGATCTTTTAGTATTGGGATTAATACATTATCCCTAAGCCAGTATTCTATATCATTAGACATAGCTACTTCTCCTGCACCTTCTTTCCACTGCCAAGAATTCCAAGCAGCTTTTAAATCAAAGTCTTTACAAATTGCATAATATTCTTTATTTTCCTCACTAATTATACCTATACTAATTAATTCAACTGTATCAACTGCTTTACCTACTTTAATTCCACAAACTGTAGGTTGTTTCTTACACTCGTGAAATTCTGTATCTAGAAAATACTTCATATTATTTATTTTTTAATAATTAAAGGTTTAAAATCTTTAATTGAACACCCTGCAGCACCTTTATGACCACCGCCACCAAATTGTTTAGCAATTAATGAACAATCAACCTCAGGTTTATTAGAGTATAGAGAAGTATTCCAAGAATCTGTCTTAGCGTTATAAGAGAATGACATAATACCGTCATAACCATCTTTCCTGTAATCTATACCAAAGGCATCAGGATTGAATCTACTTACATTTACAGCAGCAAATTTAAAAAATAACCCGTTATATAAATTAGGTACTTTTTCTACCACATGTTCTTCACTAGTATGTTTCTCCCAATAAATTTTGAGTTTTTCAGCCGTAGTCTTATTAAAATATTTTTTATATGTACTCGAATACTCACTTACACCTAATAATTCATTAGTTAGGTACATTTTTGTACCAAAATACATTTTATATATTATATAAGTATTTACATCCCCTTTTGGTAATTGTACATCAAATCTTTTAGTATAATTTACTTTAGCCTCATTACAAGCTTGTGCAAATAATATTTTTCCAGCCTGATTTAACATGCTGTATAAATTTTTAGAGACTTGAATTTCTTTAGATACTACCTGAGTTAAACTCTCATAAGCTTCTACATTATCTTTAATTGTAGCTCTGGCTCCATATTGAAACTCCATTACAGCTTGTTCTTCATTAGTACCCTTATGCCCAAAACAATCATATCTTCCTAGTAATTTTACTAGTTCAGGCATATTTTGTTCAGGAAAGAAGTACATCCATGTTAATTCGCAGGCTGCAAATTTAATGTCTCTAAGTCCGGGTACATAAGGTTTTACTTTTAGTGTAGGATTGTTAGTTACATCAAATTCTTTAATTATAGAGATGTGATGGTCTACCCATATAAAATCTTTTCCAAACTTTAAAGCTAGCTTATTCATCTCTTCTATCGGGAAACTAATGTCACACATGATTATTTTATCATAATTAGATGTGTCTGGAATTTTATCTCCGTAATTCCATCCTAATAAATGTAAATCTTCAAAATTAGTAGAATTTTTAGGTCTTGCTGTTATACAATCACCAAATTCAACTTCTTTATCCCAAATTAAATAATTAGGTCTTTGTGTTAACCACCAATGTTTAACTATTGCGGAACTCATCCAACCATCTAGGTCAGACGAGTGATATATACATAATGTTCTCATAATTGTTTATAAATTTAATAATTGTTTAAACATTGGTAACTCTTCTACCCACTTACAAAATACTTTCCACTCTTCAAGTTTATGATTTTTACGTTGGAAATATATTGTTTTAAGTTGTAAGTAGTTGGTAGATACTCCTGTCCATAATTCATAACCCATTGGACAATTTGAAATTATAGCTTGGAAGATATCTTGCTTAGAATTGAATATTAGGTTAGTATGCGATAAATGATAAGGATACTCTATACAATTATTACTGTCTTGTTCCTTTGTAGGAGAATTGTATAAATCAATAAGATTATTTACTTCCGTTATTACTGACTGCATTACCCACTCATTGCATTGAGTACCAATATCTTTTACACTAGTTAATTTGTGCATTTGACTTTGACTACTTACATAATCAATCCAATTATATCTTTGTAATTGTTTAGTAAAGTATTGAGTGTATTTCAAATCAAATTGAATTATAACTCCTTTTAAGAAATTATCATGTCCAGAACCAGTCTTAACTTTACCTAATTTTTTGGCTACCTCATAATCTTTAGCTCGTGGAGGATTTACATACATAATTTCATCTATAACTTCATTGATAGTTTCAGGCTCTCCTACTTGCATAGGGTAACCTGAACGTATTATAGATTCTTCTAGTCCGTATACTCTTACGTTTTTGACTTTCAGCATAACTAGTTAGTCTGTTGTTTCATATTTTGTAGAAATTTTTAACACATTTTTGACATATGCTAACGCGTTCTCGTGAGTCATTTTTTGATACTGTTGAGTTTCTGCTGACTCTACTGCTAAAGCTGCACCTGAAACATATACACCTTTAAATTGATTCATTACTTCTGTAAGCATATCTTGTGGAGACATTTTACCAAGTTTAATACCTAACATCATTAAGTCTAACCCTATTAAAGATAGTTGTTGCCTGTTAATTGTATAACCACGTGCAAGGAACTTCTTAACTCGCAACATTGCAGATAGTGGGTATAAAGAACTTCGATAAACTAGTACTTTATCTTGAGCTAATAGCATTGTTGTAGGACTCAAATGCAATCCTCCTACTGTGTAGTAGTTAGTAAGATGTTCGAAATCAAAAGTTGAATGAATCCCTTCAGGACCTCCATAAAATCGTGTAATAATTTGAATACCATTTGTAAATGAAATAGCATTTTGTGTAATTGTACGGATACCTAATTTATTGTCAGATTTAAAACTTAACATTTCTTGCACATCAAATTTAAATTCTGTAGTATTTTTAGTCTGCTTAGCAAGTACTTTTATATCTACACCTAATAACTCTTTGACTACTTTAGCGTAGTAAGTCATAACTATTTTCAACGTTGTTGGGTTGTTGAAAAAGATGTCGTAATCTTTAGGAGTTTCACCTTGCAGCATGCTTGCCACAGCACCCCCTGTTAAAATTGCATATTTCGCAGGATTAATATGTACCAATTTAGGTATCATTTGGTTTAATTTTACGAATACTTGTGCACATTTTTGTTGTATTTGAAATTTTTGCATGATTTTATTTTATTTAATATGTATATTTGTAGACTAAGGAGGTGTCGCCCCTCTTTAATCTGATGTTTATTTAAAAGCTTTTAATATGTATAGTCCTAATTTTCGGAATAATCCTATAACTGTAAGTAGTGCAGCTAGTGCTATGTATACAAATACAGGGGCTATTATCCATAGAAATATCCAACCATTATCGAATAATCCAAATTGTAGTCCAAGTGCTCCTATAACTAGACAGGAAAATACACCTAAAAATATTTGCCAAGCAGGAATGCTATCATCTAGTAATACATAATGGTATGTAAAATTAAATACGAATGCATAAGTTATTATCCAAAGCATTATCATCTGTACTAAGTCTCCTATATTTTCGTTTCCAGCTAATTGTAAACCTGTGAGGATACCTGCAGCAGAGAAGCTTACTATTGTTAGTAGTACACCCATGTGCCACGCATCTGTGATACAGCTAAGTAAAGTACTAGAAAATGGAAATCTTTCGCCTTCGGATTTTCGTCCATTTTTCCATTTATTGACAGAAGAATATGTTTTACTTTCCCAGTAGCTACCAAATTTTTGTAGTAAGGAACGTTTCCACACTTCATGACTTCCTGTAATAGAAAATACACTTACACTTATTGCTCCTAAAGTTAGGAGTATTATAATTGTTATATTTAGTATCATAACTCTTTAAATTATTTCATTTTTAATTATTTTACCTATTTCAAATTCTCTTACGACTATCCTGAATATTTTAGTTATTTTTATTAGGGGTAACTCGTTTCACAGTTCGAACATACCCATCAAATTCAATAAAATCGTGTGGATGTAATTGCTCACTACCTATTAGAATTTTAGTTTTAGCTTTTAAAACTTTTAATCGAGAAAACATTTCTATTTTTCTTAACATTCGATGTTCATAGGCTACATCAGTTATATCAGAGTCGACTACAGTAACATCAAATTCAGCATTTTCTAAAATATTTTGAATTAAGTCTATAATTGTAGATTTTCCTGTTGCACATTCTCCTGCTACTGTAATAGTTATCTGTCTTTTATCCATTTTGTGGTGTTTTTGTTAAATCTGTGGGATATGTAAAATCTCCTAAATACTCTTCATTAAATCCTAGTAACACTAAATTCTCGTATTGATTTTTACTAATAACTTTATGAGAATAGCAGTTGAAGACGTCTTCCATTTCCCCATTTTTTAAATGCCAGAAATTATTTTGTTCAAACTCAATTTCATTATGAATATTATCTTCAGATTCTTCCCAAGTTTCTTGTAAATAATCTAACTCCATTTCCCATGCAGCTTCTTCCATTAAAACAAGTCCATGTGCTGAGGGTGCGTTTTTTAAATCTACTTTCATAGAAACTAGTACATATCTAGTAGAGTTCTTTACTTGTTCATGATCCTCTAATTTAAATATCTTACAATAAGCTTTCCATAAGTAGTCAAAGTCTAAAAATACTTCACCGGCTTTGGGTTCCACTTCTAAACCAAAAGTTTCAGCTAGAATTATTTTAGCTTGTTCTTTGATAGGGAGATGTCCTGTATAGTGCATATTTCTGTAGTTTTCATACATATTGAACATGCTTACTATATTTTGGTAACTAAAACTGCCTTCCTTCTGCTGAATGAATTTTTTCCAAAAATGTACTTCAGTTATTGCCCATTCTTTCCAGCCTAGTAAAGGTTTTGCTTTATTTTCTAAATGTAAAGCCTCTAGATACTTTTTATACTTATTTAAAATATATAATAAATTGTTAGGTTTTATTAATATTTCATTAGCTTCTAAATCTACTAAAGTAGTAGGATTTGCTGTTAACCAGTCTTCTGGATCTAATACTTCTTTTGCCATATTTTTATATGTATAAGTTCATTTCTTTAACTTTCTTAGTTTCTACCTCTTTCTTGAGTATCTTAGCTAAATGATTTAATGTTCTTGGTTTTAATTCTTTCTTAGATTTGTTTTGTATATACATTTTATATCCATATAAATTTCTAAAATAAGCTCCATGTATATAATCTTTTAACTTTTTATCATCAACTCTCTTTAATATTTGAATAAGAGAGTTTATTGAAATAGTCGATAAGCCTCCATTAAATAATATATTAATATCTGACTCTGGTAAAAATATTTCATACGCTAAAAAAGTTTCAATAGAGTCCTGCGGTAACACACACAGAACTCCATTTTTAACTAGGTTGGTTACCTCAGTTGGTATCCTTAACCTAGAACATATCGTCAACAGATTCCTCGTTGCTATCGTTGAAGTTTTCATCGTCAGATAAAGGTTCGTCCTTCTTCACAGGCTTTTTCTTGTTTTTCAAGCTAGCAGGTAATAAAGGATTCTTTGAGATCATTAACTCAACTTCTCCAGTAATCTCAGAAACTGCTTTAATAGGCAATACAGTAGTAATTCCTCTATTGAAGAATGTGTATTTACCTTGTACAATACGAGCATGATTAAATTCGCGAATTGGTGTAATAATGTCACCTTTTACATACTCAATTGGTGCAAATACTGTAGGTACAAGTGTTTGAGACGCATTTCCTGTATTATTTAAATTTAAGCCGTAACAAGCCCATATAGCACGCTCTTCTGGCAATCTATCACGAGTAACATCATTTTCTGTAATCTTCTTACCTATTTTGATAAGTGTTTTAATTACCGAGAAATCACCATTGATGAATTTCTTTCCACCTAAAGCTTCGAATGTTTCAGAACCTTTTTGGAAAAGTGCTACACCGTTATCAGAGATATTTAATGTGTGTGACAGTGCTTTTAAGAATCCCATAAGTTCATCAAACTTAAGAGTTGTACCTAAGAATGTTCCCCAATTTGGTGCTGGAGGTGCCTTTGTAAGTTTTTCTTCTTTGATTAACACTGGATTTCCTTTTGAATCGCGCTCTTGGAAGACATTAAACTTAAATGACATACTTGGGTAAAAGTATGAATTTCGGTATAAGTTGTCTTGAACTGATTCATCTTTAAACCATTCAGAATTTAATCTTACATGCTGTCCAGAATCTACATCTCTAAGAATTAATTGAAGACGTTGTACTTTAGCTTTCATATCTTCAACTGGTGGTACTTCAGATGCTAATAATTCTTTACCAACTATTTTCTGATACAAATCCGCTTGACGTTTCCAGCTTTTAGCAGATAGTGACCAATTACCATCTACACATTTTGCATTACAAAACTGTTCTCTTTCATATTTAGGCTCTTCGTCTTTAGTGAAGAAACCATACTTTTTTAATTGCTCGTTATTACAATTATAATCAACTAATTCAAATTTAGCTAATCCGGCTTTATTTACTTTACCGGTTCTTTTTGCTCCTGTTGTTAATCCCATTTTATTATAAGTTTACTTTTTCTACTACAGGCGCTGTTTTTACTTGTCCTTTTGGTGTAGCGGTTGTTTTTGATTTGATAATTTCTCTCTCTTCTTTTGTTAATGTTTTGCTGAATTTGTGATTTCCGATTCTGTATAATAATACATCAGGTTGAGTGTCATTTTCATCGTGTTCTCCGTGGAATAATTCGTCTAGTTCAGACCAAATTCTAGGTACTCTCTCAAGATAAATTTCACTTCCTTTGTACTCAGGTGTACCAAATTCCTCGAAATAGGGAAGATTAGTTAACGCCTTTTTGTAAGGATTGATTGATACTGAGAATGAACCAGTTTTACCCATTTTATTCTTTTGACTAAATGGATTCTCTGAGCTGCCTGATACTGATAAGAAAATTTCTTCTTTTTCGCTAGTTATGCCATCAACAACTTCTTTTCCTAAGATTATTCCAAAGAAAGTCTCTTCTGGGAAGTGCATACTAGTAGGAGATAAAGTTTCTGCCCAATAAGTAACTTCGCCACCTCTGTTGCTAGTTCTTTTTACGTATTTAAAGATAGAATCTTTAGTAATCATAACGTTCTTACCAGCTTGTTGCTTAGTAAATAATTTCAACTCTTCGTTATACATTTCCTCAGTAATAATATTACGAGTTTTTGGGTGTACGCGAGTTAAATAAACTGGCTGATCTTTGATAGTAATGCAGAAAGATGGTTTACCTTCATTGTCTGGCAATCTTACACATTCTACAGACGAACCATCAATAGCTGGGGCAGATGTATATTCAATGTCTGGACAAGACGATGTTTTTGGATTATGTGCATACCAAAATTCCACCCAATCTTTGATTCCTACACGAGTAATTGCCTTTGCATTAGAAAGTCTAGCATCGCCGTACGAGTTGTTAATCGTATTTCTAGTTTTGTCCGTTTTCTCGTTCTGAAATTGCTCCATAACGAAATACTGTGCACAATGTAGATTTACTCTATTGTTTTTAGTATTGATTTTAGCTTTTCTGCTAGGATTACCTATTACATCTTCTCCTAATATGTTTTGTTTAAAGACGAATTGGTTTTCTCTTGTAGCAGATTTTCTTGTGTTCTTGCTTTTGTTTTTGTTTTTAAATAAACTCATTTTTATTTGTATTTGGTTTTGTATTTGTACGATTTTGAGTTCTCGTACAACTTGTTTATATTATGTTTTACTAAAGCTAAGTCTGCTGGAGACCCTTCTTCAATAATACCTTTCTCTGATCGGATAAAAGGACGACTTGCATCACCTTGTCCGTATAGTTGATAATCTTCAATTAGTAATATATTGTTAAACTCACCTTCTAAAGGGTAAGCATGTTTTAACATATTACCTGGTATTTTTAATTGTATTGGATTAGTACTACTAATGTCTGCTGTTATGTCAGGCTTTGTCACGTGCATCATAACAAAAAAATCAACTCGCTTGTCCTCTGATAAGTTTTTAGTTGTGTGTTCATTGTTATTATATCCTTGCATGTAGCTTAATATAGTCTGAGGTAAAATATACACGTCGTTAAACTTCTCATAACCAGTAGAATCTTCTGCTTTATAGAAAGCGTTATTAATGTAATTTTGAAAATCGTCTACAATAACATTCTTTACTTTGTATACTTTTCCATCTAACCCTGATTTAATACCATACTTTAAAACATGTTTTAGTAGAGGAACTACTCTTGTAATAGATTTATGTCCTGAACTAAATGTAATATAGTTAGCAGTAAAAGGTTTTTTAGCTTCAGAATTAATTTCATTAGGGTTTACACCTTTTAAGAATCTATGGGTGTATGCATAAGCCATTCTTCCGTGGGTAGGCTTCCCTGCTGCTGAGAAAATTATTGTCTCTCTAGGGTCTAGTCCATCAATATCATAGTCTGGGTCACCCATATACATAGTACTTTTCCCTCCACCCGGTGGGGCTACTATCATTATATACATAATGTTAAATTTGTCTTATTGTAGGAGGGTCTGAATACACAATTCCTTGTGCACCTTTAAATCCTACAGGAATTAATGGAATTAGTTTCCCATATCGACTCTTCGTTACTCCGAGGAACAGTATTGTATCTAATAAACCTCTTTGTCCGTTGTGTGGTGTATTTGCAATTTGATAATGTAATCCATCACAGTCTACAGTATCTATTTTAAGTTTATAAGGACTTCCTGCCCCTACTACACCATCTGATTCAATAAAGAAGTTTTTTGTATCTCTCATTTGTCTATGTCCTGGAATTAGATGATTCTCTTCTGTAGGGTTTGCCTGTTGTATTGGTACCATAGTAAAACCAAACTTATTACGTAGTTTCATATGACCTTGTGAGTAAGTTTTAAAATCAGATAATTCCATAGAACCTTTAGGAGATGTAGCATTTCCAATATGGTCAGTCATTACAATAACCATTTGTTTTGGATTTGTAAATTGCCTAAATTCTAATTCATCATCATCAATCTTTTCTGTTAACTCCATACCTAAAGTATACAACTCCTTAATCATACTCTTATACTTGGTATCTACTCTAAATCGTGTTTGCTTGAAGAGTTTTTTCATGAATTCTGAATGCTCTTCCGATTTTAACATTTCTTCTAGTTCTTCGCTAGGTTTTCCTTCGTAACCCATAACAGTAGCATCAGATACATCCATACCTTTCTTATCCATCAAATATGCAGCACTCATTAAAGCTAATGATCTATCTAAAGGCATCTCATAAGCATATATGTAAATAAGTACATCTTCTGGATTTCTATCAGTGTCTGCTCTATTGCAGTAATCTACTACCCAAAACCAATATAGATAATAGAGTATTCTTGTTTTACCCGTATTAGATTCTGCTGCCCATAAAGTCATAGAGTTAGGTAAGATTCCTAGTAAACTATCATTTAACTTATCAATTGGAAAAGGTATACCTTTGGCTCGACCTGATAATGCATTTTCTAGCGTTCGACTTGCAATTTTCTCAAATAGTGTCTTCATCCCCACTTATTAAAGTATTCGGGTTTATTGTACGCTAATGTCTGAAATACAATCAAATCCTCTGTTAAAGCTTTTACACCTTTTGCATTTTTATAGATAAATTGATTATCTACCATATACATAGTAGGAATTCTTTCATAATAATTACTGAGTCCTCTCAGAATTTGACTATCTGAATAACTTTGTTCTTCTGAAAATTTTACTAGTAAATTACGTGTTTTTGTAGATGCTAATGGAATTATTTTATCTTTAAATTTCAAAAATTTACCATTAAGATATTCCATTGTCTCAGGTAGTTCAGTTTTTATATAGGCATTAATATTTCTCAATTCTTGTGTAACAGGATTTTCTCTTAACACAATTCTATGATTTACTATTATTATAATATCCTTCTTAAGTAATGTAGCTACACTATTTTTTATTAAGATATCTGCCTTATACAATTCCTGTACTACCTGCTGTTGATTTCTCATCAACAAGGATACTATCATCAACTCTGGAGAATTGAGATAGCCCTTTAAAATCAAATTGTAGTTCATTGAATGCCGTATTTAGTGCCCACGCTAGTTTTTCTTGTTCTAGTTTAGTCACTTCTGGTAATGTATCTCTTACAACTTGTAGTATTCTATTATACTCTACTTGCTTCTTAGCTGGCTTTAAGCCTTTTATAGCTATTAACCACTGCCTCCACGACATGGTCTTTAATGAGAATTCGCGTATTGCTGGTTTGTTCTGATCCTTCATAAGTAACTTCTACATTACCTTTCATGTAAGTTTGTGAGTGAATATGATGTTTCTCAATAATTATTAAATCTCCTGGCTTTAAATCACTAAAACTTGCAAATTGAGAAGGTTCTCCCACAGCAAGTACTTCAAATACTAACTCAGGGTCTTTTGTTTTACCTGTTCCTGTAGCAGTAGATGCACTTGTATTGGCTGGAATATAAATACTCCCTACTTTTCCTTGCTTACCACCATTAAATACTGTGTCATGCGCTACATCTAAAAGTACTGTTCTCACATGAATATTGCCTCGACCAAGTCTTTGTATATTTAATTGGTACTCTGGATTTACTATTTTAACTTGTCCATCAATTGGAGGAGTTCCATCTGTTGTAAATTTATCTACATCAACTCTATTAATTTCCATAATTTATTTTATTTATATTTATTTAATGATCCCAATACTTTAACACCACTGGGAATACTTTCATAGGAATATACTCACAAAAGATAAGTGCAGCTTTTTCCATTGCATATTTTAATATTTTATATGCTAATTTCTCATAACCACCTTTTGCCCAAAGAACTACCTCATCATGAAATACTCCTACCATTTTTATTTTAGCATCTTTGTAAGGATGAATTCCTTCTGCAATTAACATTCGTCTTACTATAATTAAGACAGCTTTTGTCATCATAGCACCGGTACCTTGTGTAGGTGTGTTAATTGCTAAACGTTTTATTGAATTCTCTATACTCTTAGCTGCCCATTTCTCTTTCTTTGTTAAATAAGGTTTACTCTTTAATCTTTTATATTTAGCAAAATCTCTAAATTGTCTTCTTATAGAACTAAGTTCATTTAAATACACAAACCCATGTGCTAAAGCAAAAGCTTGCATCTTGTGAAAATATTTAAGCTTTTCAGGAAATACTTTAAAATATACATCTTGGAATTCTTTAGCTTCTTCTAATGTTATCTTTAATAAGTCTGATAAACCTTTAGGTCCTCCACCGTAGTCCATCCTCAATCCTAAAGTTTTCCCTGTTGCTCTAAAGCCTACATCTGGATGTGCGTAATGTATCTTTAGCAGTTCTTCGTTTCCATCTACTTTTGGCGGAACTTTAACTGTCTCACCTCTCATTAAGGTTAACATGTTTGAAGCTACATAAGAGTGCATATCTCCATCACCTGTTAAGTAGAACTCTTTAATTTTCTTATCTTTAGTTTTATGTCCTGAAATATGGGGTTCCTGTTGCGGAAAATCTGCTGTAATCATAAAATCATCAGGATCTTCTACATCAAAAGGTTCTCTAAATTGTTTTAGATGAGGAATTTGTTGCATATTAGGCTTAAAACTAGATACTCTAAATGTGTGGAGTACTCTTGAGAAATTTGTATGTATGCGACCGTTTCTACTATTTTCATCTAAAAACTTCTGACCAAAAGCATTAATACTTTTAACGGCTCTCCTATATTTTAATATTAAATCAGCTACTGGTAATTTTAACTCTTTCAGTGCTAATTTTCCAGTAGAAGGTTTCCCTCTAGAATCTTTTGGTGTAATGCCGTAATAATGTTGGAAGAATAATAGGAGTTGTTTAGGACTTTTAAAATTAACATCTAAATCATCTCCGAATAATCCAGCATTTATTTTAACATTATCTTTCTTAAGTTGTATAATTAGTTCTGCTCGAAGTTCCAGTGCTGTTTTTACAAAGAAAGGTACATTCTTAAGCCATTTTTCTGCATTAATGTGAATTCCATTATACTCAATATCACCAAGAGCTATACTTGCTTCAGCACTAAAGACAAAGTCATCATAAAGTACCCCATCTATATCAAATAATGCAGTATATCCTTCTTTTGCGGACTTTACTGCTAATAAATGATATAAACTCATTACTGATTCAGTATCTTTAATACCGTATTCCCATTCTTTTTCAGAGAAAGGTGTATCTCCAATATCCGAGAAGTTTTTACGTACTGATTTATCTAAAGTTTCACCAAAGTATGTATACATAAGACCACCTAAGCTAAATCTACCCATGTCATCATGACGTTTCTTAAATGGAGTTAAGTCTAAGTCTTGATCCCATAAACCCATGTTTAGGATTTTATCTTTGTCTAATACATCATAAGTTGCAACTTTAATATATGTTCCAATATTTTTAAGAATATTATTATCATACTTAATATGAGCTCCTGCAACTAGTTCACAATATTTATTTATATGTGCAATTACACTTTGTTTTTCTTCTAAAGTGTAATCTCTAAAGTCTATCGCCCAAGAAGTTTGATCTTCATAGGTAACTTGGAACATGATAGTAATTGCTTCTGTTTCAATTAAGGATGTAGATTCTAAGTCTAAACTAGATAATCTAGTAGGTACATGTTTAAGAAAGTCTGCAAGTGTTTTAGTTGGATATTTAGTGGGATTATGCTTCTTTGTTACTATATATCTCTTCATATAGTCCAGCTATAGCTGTAAGCCATTCATCTGTATAGTTACCTAATTGTGTACACATTTCCTCCCACTCTTTTCCTTCTGCAAAGTTTTTTAGATAAGTAAATATCATCCAATTGAACTCATGGAAACCATAAACACCTTGATAGAGTTTAACTATGTCCATTAAATACCCCAAGTTGGTTTCGTGTTCTGCTTTATTTCTACCTAATAGATTAGCTAATTTTTCTTTTACTGTTAATTTTTTCATGTTAAAGGATTTTCATTAAAAATTTTCTAAATACATCCTCATCAAAGGTCATCCCATGTTTAATTGCTGAAGGATGAATTGTTGTGGTATAAGGTAAATCTAGGTGTATTGCTACCTTCTCAGCCTCTTTTCCTAAACATAGAATAGGAATGTCTACACTTAATCCTTTACGTTTCCTTAAAATTAAAACCTCTTTAATATATTGAGCTGTTACCTCGTAAGGGTGTATTTGCTCTAATTTCTCGTAATCTATGATAGGTATGTTATGAGCTAAAGGTCTTCCTAATAAAGTTGTAGGTATTGCGTGTAATAATAAAATACCACGTTCATTTAATTCTTTTAAGCTATTATCTAACTCTGACTTATGTCTAGTTTCCTCGATACAAGTATTATAAGCTTTTTTAATAGTTTTCAAAGCTAATGGTGCAAAATTTAAATCTGTAGCAAATGGTATATCTGTAGCAAGTACTTCTCCTTTATATGTAAAAGCATAAGGATCTTGTCCTATAATAATACCTGTTACATCTTGATGTTTAACATTGTTCCATTTAACTTTTTTTGGAAGAATCATACCGTCATCAGTATTTAATGATTCTAAGTATTTACGCCAAAGGGTCCGAAATGTTTTCATAAATGTAATTTGGAATTGAAATGGACATTCTCCCTAAAGGTAACTGCTTTAACTCGCCTAAATCAATAACAACTCTATGATGTTCAGGTACAAATTTAGATGTAAGAACTTTGTACTGCACACCTTGAATTTGTATACCTTTTTTTAATATTACATCGAAATCTAAATTATGCAACTGCTCTCTTAAATTAGAGTAATCTGCTTTATATGAGTTGTCACCAGACTGTATCAATATACATCTACCTGTGTCAATGATAGGTCTACCATCTTCATTAAGTTGTGCCAATATTAAATTATATCTATTAACTACAACAGTTGGTTTATAGTTAAATAAATATTCAAATAACGCAATTGCAATCCTATTACCTTTTCGATCAATCCTTAATTCTTTTAATCTTTTATGAATAATATCAGATTGATGTAGATTAAATATTAACTTATTCTTAGGTTTTGGTTTAGCGTTTGAAATTTTTATATAATTTAATTCAATTTCGTAATCATCATCTATAATATCATTACAGATTTCTTTTACAGCTCTATGTATTTTTCTGTTATTTTTATTAACATTGACTATTATTCCTAATACCTCTGGTAAAGTGTATGGAGCCGTATTAACAATGTTTACTGTTTCTTCAAAGTTACATAGTTCTTTTATAAACTGTTTTACAGATAATTTGCTATCTGAGAACTTAACTGTTTTAAGTACTTTTTTATGTACTATCTTCTTAAACTCTTCTAATAGAAAAGTTTCTGGATCTTGATTCTTCATATATGTGTATGGTTTAAACACAAACTACCGGTCCCCCTTCTCCTTCCTCGTCATCATAACTATTCCGGTAGTTTGCTTTTTAAATGTTTTATCTCGTTAAGTACTACAATATTATTAGTTTTTCGTAATTCATATAATACTTCCGCTGTCTCTAAATATTTCTTATTTTGTGTTAATCTGTATTTTAAAATTAAGAATCTTATTTCACTTCGTCGTTCTTTTAAAGCTTTATTTATAATTTTATGAGCTTCTTCTCCTCCTTTATCATGCTCATTAATGTATAATACTAAATAAGCTAAATCAGGTAAATACTGTTGATGTTTTTCAGCTAAATCATACATCATAGCAAGTGCTGTTTTATACTGATATCTTTCTACAAATGCATAATATAATATTAATTTGTATGTATCAGTTGGAGAGGTTACTTTTGATATTACATCTTTAGGTGCTATTTCATTATTTTTTAGCCACCAACCAATCGTTGGTATATATTTCTGACTTGATTCCATCTTTCTTAGCTTTAGTTAATTTAGTTTTACCAGGATTTTTACCTATTAAAAGTAAATTATTATATTTTGTTAAAGAATCTGTAACTTCTGCACCTAACCTCTCTAATTCTATAGTTAAAGTATCTTTACCTAATTCAAATGTACCTGTTAGACAAATTATCAAGCCTGAGAGTAATCCATTAGCTTCTACATAATCTAATATTTCCACATCTGCACTTAAAAATTCTTCAAGTAAATTCTCCATATAAGAAGAATGCATAAACTCTACATACGCAGTTGCTGTTACATCTCCAATATCCTTCAACTCTATTAAATCTTCATAGGTTAAAGTTAATATATTATGTAAAGTTTTAAATGTTTTAGCGAGATATTTAGATGTTGTGAATGCAATATGTGGTATATGTAATGCAAATATAAAATTCTCTAGTTTTATTGTTTTTGAATGTAAAATAGATTGTTTTAATTTGTGTGCTGATAACTCTGCAAATCCTTCTAGAGTAATAATTTGGTCTAAAGTTAGTTGAAATATTTGTCCAGGACTGTGTAATCCTTTTTCTATTAATTTCTCAACTGTAGCCTCACCCATTTCAATGTTAAATGCTTTCTTATCTACTAACCTTAAGAACTTTCTAAGTGCACGTGCCTCACATAAAGTGTTTGGACAAAACATATCTCTTTCCTTTTCTTCTAATTCTGTAAGACATGTAGGACAATGTGTTGGAAAGGCTAATTCACCTTCAACCAACTTTTCAACACTTACAATTTTAGGTATAATTTCTGCTTTCTTTACTACAAATACTCTATCTCCTATATTTATATGAAGATGTATGAAAGATTTGTAGTTGTACACAGAAGCTCGTTTTACTGTAGAGCCTGATATTTTAACAGGTTTTACCTCTGCAACTGGTGTGATTTTACCTGTAGCACCAACAGTAAATTTAAATCCTAATAATATTGTAGGCTTCCTTAGTTCTTCAAACTTATAAGCTACAGCACCTTTTGGACTAGATTTTCGAAAACCTGCTTTTATGTACTCTTGGTAAGATTTAAGTTTAAATACTATACCATCTGTTGGGTACTTTAACTTCTTTGTAAAGGCTGCTAACTTATTAATTGTCTCTTTTGAGATACTATTAAATTGAAATGCTTCAAATTCAAAATTAAGTTTTAATAAAAATGTCTTAAGCTCTTCAAAACTTTGATTAAGAGATGTTCCATAAGGTATAAATGTAATAATTCTACCGTCATTAACAGATTTCTTTAATCGCATAGTACCTGCTACTGTGTTTCGAGGATTTTCATAAGGTTTTTTAAGTCTCTTATTTAAATCTTCAAAATCTTTAAATTTCATAACTAGTTCTCCATACAAAGCAAAGCTATCTTGTGTTGGCAGTGTTAAAGGTATGTTAGTGTAATCTTTATTGTGAAACATTGAATCACCAACGACACCGTCACCCCTAGCAACAAGTTCTGTAAATTTTCCTTTTGTATATATAACTTCACAAGCTATACCATCAGCTTTTGCAGTAGCATAGTAAGAAGTTATTGATGCAACTAGTTTACTATTTAATTCGGCGAGAGAAAATACATCCTCCAATGAATACATTTTGTCGACATGTTGTAAACTTATGTCTGCGTACTTAGTATCATTCAATTCTAGGTATTCTCCCTCCGCCTTAAGTTGTGCTACTAGACGATCATACTGCCATTTAGGCATTGTCTTCTCACCTGCTCTGTAAGCAATATCATCTTTTTCTAGTAGTTTTTTAATATCTTTAGAAGTCATTAAAATACTTATCTGGTGATTTTAAATTTCTTCTGGGTGTGTAAGTACCGTTTCGGATAGAATGTTCGTCTGTACTAAACTCTGACTCACTTATACCGAGATCCTCTCTTGATTTTATTTCTTTAATTTCTTCAAGTGTGTAGTCATCGTCATACATTTGCAAACCATCAGGTATATTTACGTTAATAGGTTCTTTTGGTTGAAGTGAAGTAGTTTTTCCTTCTCTAGTCTCATTTAACTCAGAAGTTTTAAAATCAAACTCTACATTAGGCTCAATATCTGCATTTCGTGAATCAGAGAATAGTTGTAAAACTTCATTTTCGTCAAATACTCTACGTCTGGGATGGTTATCGTCATCTCTATCAATTAACATTGAAAAGAATATCATCTGGTAGTTAATAAAATCACCAACTTTCTCAAGTAAATAGTCATGGTTTACATGTTCTCCTTGAAGTAAGTCGTTTACGGCTAGTTTAATAGAAATAGTATGCTTAGCTTGAAGTACTTTTAAAACTTCGAATCTACTAAGTCCTGACTCTTTAGCAATAGCATCAAATGTTGTAAAAACATTTTCATCTGTTGAGTACTCATCAGGCTTTGTTTGCTGCAACAAATGTAATCTTTCATAGAGTACATCGAAGATACTTGTTTGTAATTTCTTATTCATAATCAAATAATATATTTTTAATAATTAATTTAAAATCTTTACCTTTAAGAGCTTTTTTGATTAATGCTTTTTTAATAGCACTTAAACTCGTCAAGGTTGTGTGCATGTCTGTATCATATTCTAATCCTTCTACAGTATATGACATTTTAGCCCAAATTTTGGGTTTTTGTTCTTTAACTTCAAGTACTTTTGTTTTTATCATAGTATTTAATTTTTAAACCTACAATTGTAATATCTATTTGCTTTCGTAAATATACTGAATATAGTTAGATTAAGTTTACCTTTGTGAAGTTTAATATTAGCATTGTTAAGTTGAATGCAAAAACTCATCTTTTGTCCAGTTACTTGTTTATAAAACTCAGCTTTTAGTCGTTGAGGTTCTTTATAGTATGGATACGTATTACATAATTTCTTATGCAAAGTTAACATTTTTTCTTCAAACTCTTTTAGTTCTTGTTCAAGCATGTTTCATTCATTAAATTAATTTTAAGTTATTCTAAATCCTTTATATTTTTTAATCTTCGGAGGTTCCTTGATTACAGTAATTTCCTTAGTAGTGTTATTAGTCACAATAGTTTTTTGTGTAATTGTTGTAATTACTTTTTCTGTAGGTTTATTAGACTGCATCTGTACAGGAACCTTTACGATTTTTGTTATTCTTACTACTTTGGTTATGACTCTAGGGTATTTTAATGCATATGTAAGAGGCCATAACCATTCTCTTATTCCCATGATTTATTTATTTACGAAAATATTATATAAATTCACCTCCATCAGAATGTATGTGAATACTTGTACTATGATGCCTATAGCAGGCTCTGAGTGAAAGTAAAATAGAATCTAACTCTGTACTACTGAACCATTTATCTTCTACGTATGTATTTAACTTATACATTATACTATGTATCTGTTGAGAGTGAGTTTTTAATGTCTTAACTAACTTTTCTTTAGCTAGTCGAGCGTCTACAGCTTCTAGTTCAACTCTAGTATTTTCAGCTTTAGCTATATCTAAACGTTCTTTAAACTCTTGTCTTATTCTAATTTTAATAGCTTTTTCTGTATCGAGGTTGTGTTGAAGATTAATATCAACTTGGTCATGCCACATCTTAGCATCTCTTGAGTATGTTTCAATATTTTTTATAGCATCTTTGTCAATGTCCGAGTATTGACTTCTAATTTCTTCTAGTATTGAAGTAGTGTCTTTTACAAGACTAAACTCTTCTTTAGAACTCGATTTACTATAGTGTCCTCGTTGAATTTCATTTTTTAGATTTGTGAAAATACTATTCAATGCGGTTCTCCTGAGAATAATATCAGAATGATTTTGCTGTAGTATGGTTTGAAATACTGAATACAGCTCTTCTATTAACAGATTAGCATCTACATACTCTGTGCTAGAAGCAGGTTTATTAATTATAATGTATGGTACAGTTTTAACAATTTCCTGCACTACATCAGATGCTTTCTTTTCTTGAAGATCCTCCATTGACTTTGTAAGTGAATCACGTTCTGCTTTTAACAGAGCATGTTCAATTTTTAAAGCTTCATAGTCTACATTATCTCTTACTAGTTGTTCTATTCTTTTTACGTCCATGATATTTTAATTAGTTAATTAATTACTCTTACTCCTTTGTTACTAAAGTTAACAATTTACCAGGTTTCATCTTTATTAACTGTACAATGATAGAACCTTCGCGAATCTCTGCCTGTGTGATAATATCTTCCTCATTCACAGCAAATCCATGTATATTATCTAAAGGTTCATCCTGTAGAACAATATCTTTCACTAGTAGATTATAAAACTCTATAATGTAACTACCTTTACAGTCTTTATCTAACATGAACTCTCTGTCAAGTTCGTCTTCTTGGAGTTCCTCTAAAGAAAGCTTATTTATCTTGAAATTTCTTTTGAATATAAGAGGTAATACGATGTTACCTTCTTTTAAATAAATTACTTTCTTCTCAGGGTTTAATTTGAATATCATAGTTTCCATTCTTCTAAATTTTATTATTTTACATTTAATACCCAACTAAAGTGATGCTTTATAAGACTCACAAATGGTGGATAAATTTCTTGATTTTCCTTGATTAAATTTGTAATGTAACGTTTTTGTGCAGCTTTTTGTTTATAACTATCTAAGTCTTTTCGAACTTGTCTAATTATAGCTAAACGTGCAAACTGGAGTCTGTCGGCATTTAAATTTAAACGATTTATAGTATAAATAGCTTTTAATACATCTTTATCAGACAAACCTTTCTTTAATACTAATACTTCTTCATTATAACTGAAATAATTACTATAAGGATTTGCATAAGGGTCTAATAGTTTTGTATGGTCTACTGATGTATTTTTATGAAATTTATCTGATTTATAATGCCCACAACTTATAGATTGTACTCGTTGGTTTTGCTCAACAAGACTTTCTGACTCTGCAAATTTATTCATACCACCGTGACATGAAAGTACAAAGTTGGTGTAAACATATGTTAACTTTGGATGATCCTGCTTCTCTTTGACATGTTCAATGTGTAAGTTTCCACGTTTGTCTGCCGCTGCTACACTGTATAATCTAGATTCACAATATGCACATAGACTTTTTTGTGCAAGTAATAAATTTGATACTACAGTTTTTTTGGTTAAAGAGGTCATTGAATTCCAATTTCCTTTTTTACCATCAGCTATTCTAATAAGATTACCTTCGTTTTTCCTAGCAAGCTCCTCAGATATTATTAAAGGAAGTTTAATTCTCCTCATTTAATCTTCTTTTAGTCCAATGAGCATCTATACCTAATAATGAGTTTGGATCTAACGTTGGTAACAGCTTGTCTAACTGTTTTGATGCTGTAGTTAAATCACCTTCTCTTAGTAAATCCTGTATCTCAAGTAAGCTTTGTTTAGATTTTGAAATAATACTAGGCATGCCCATAACACTGTGCATTATCTCATCTATATTATAGGAATTCTTATTGTAGATTTTTGAATCTTCTCCATCTAAAGTAATACCCCAAGGAGATGACATTATAATAATAGGGTCATGTGTTGCCATTATTATTTGAGTCTCTGGAGAAATTGTCTGAAGGAATTGTACCAACTTAGACTTCCATGCTATATGTAAGTTTACCTCGGGTTCATCAATTAACAATATTCCAGGTAAACGTACTTGACTACTTAAGTATAGTAGCATAATAACTAACTTCTTGAATCCTGATGCCAGTTTATTATAAGGTAACAACTTTTCTGTGAATAGTAAACCTTTCTCTGGGTCAAATTGTATGAAATTCTTTAAATTGAATATACCTAAATTAGTATTTAGTTTTTCAATTATACGTAATATCACTGCTACACCTGCTTTCTTCTGCTCTACTGCGTACACCTCATTATGTATATAATTATGTATAGCTTTTAAAACTTTTTTAGAATTACTTAAGTCTAAGACATCTAAATGAAATCCAGTGTTTCGCCATTTTAATATTTCTGCATTACTAAGATACATGTTTTTATTAACATCTGACAATATTGCAATATGTTTAAATATCTTCTTAAATAAATTAAAATGTCTGAGATTATGTTCTAAATTATTGTATTTAATAGTACATACATTACTGTCTAATTCTATATAGTCAGCTAGTCCTGATGCTCTTATAGGCATTCTTAAGCCTTCTAAATCTTTCTCAGAACGTTTGATGTCTAATACTATAGTTATTGCAAAGTCAGAAGGTATGTCATGTATAACTCTACCAGAAAGAAGAGCTGCTATTATTTCTAAAATAGTAGTTTTACCTGAACCATTTCGTCCGATAATAGCAGTAATATCTTTAAATTCTAGATTTACCTCCTTTATACTTCTAAAATTCTTTAAGTGAAGTGCTTTAATTTTCATTAGTCTTTAAAATTCATCAGAAGCTTTTGTACTTTGAGTGGAGTTGGCTACCATAAATAAATTATCCCAAGGGTCATTAGCATCTAATACTTTCTTTGACATGTAGTTGAAATTATTATTGAGGATGTATTGTACATCTAAAACATCTTTTTCTCTAGGACGACCTTGTTCTCTATAAGATAATTTAGCTAGCATAACATCTTCTATTCCACCTACACCAATATACATTCTTTTTTTCTTGAAGTATAAAGAAATATCTACAGGTTTCTTGTAAGTCATTATATTTAAAAATAAATCTTTACCAGAGTTTGCTTTTAACTTAAGATTGTATTTTTGATCTTTCGGTGGCTGTGGGTAATTGTTGATTAGAGAACTATCTTTATAAATCTCTAACAACTCTAATTGTTTTTTCGTAGGATTTAAAATTGCTATGTCTAAATCTTCAATTTCTCTACGTAACAATAAACCGTGCAAAGCTAACGCGCCTGTGCCAATTATTGTGATATTAGAATTAAAATAGCCGTCAGCGTATAATAATTTTTGAAGAGCTCCTGGAAAATGTGCATTCCAAATTTGGTTTAACTTGTTTAATTGTGTTGATTGTGCGATTGGTTTCATTTAATTTATTTTACTGCCTAAAGTTAATTGGCGTATTTAATATTTTCTTAGTTATTTTATTCACTTCTGCCGTTTCTTGCCTTGTACTCACGAACTGCTTTAGATACAAAGTAGTTAACAATACCGTCTTGTACAGAACTACGTGGTAGTACGGGAATTTCTGTGTTTAATTCTTTTTCCCACAAAGCTTTAAACTCATCTTCTTCCGCCACAGAGGGAGTATCTAACTGGTCTATAACTTCAAATTCTTTTCTGTCAAATCTTACTAGAATAATATTTTCATCTATAATGAAAAATCTTAATATCTTTTCTTGTGCCATAGTTATCTTATTTAATAATTTTGTATGGATTTTAAATATTTAAGCGTCCCATCTCCTGCGTAGACGCTCAAAAATTTAAAAATTAATACTCTCTTTTAGTTTTCTTTGTGTTAGAAAAAGTTACTTATCTTTTGGTTTTATGAATGCATCTAATTGCGTCTTAAAATGTGTAGCTAATTTACATCCCCACATTAACGATAACTTTCTCCTACCATTTAAAATATCTTCTACAACATTAGGTTTTGTTCCTAATATTAATGCAATATCTGTATTAGATAATTTGTTATCTGTCATTAATGAATGTAAAGTTTCCATTGGATTTAACTTCTTAAACGTTGAATGAGTCTTATCCCACTCAAGAATTAGCTCTTCTAGTACCATTGTTGCACCTGACTCACCTTTAGTATCAAGTAATTCCTCTAAAATATCACAATATGCGTGATATTGGTATATATTTTCTATTTTTGTGTAGTTCATTTTTTTATTGGGATATAATTCATTTGTTAATTTAATTTCTTGTGCACAATTAATTTCATAAGTTTTTAAAGCTTGTGCAGCTCTCTTCATTGAGTCTGACTTATCTACATCAACTTTAACTGGTTTCCATTTTTCCTCATGATTTTCATTTATTAAATACCATATTTCCCCAGAAAACAAGAGCCAATTAAAATTTACTACATAGTTTCTAAAATGTATGTTATCTGTAATTCTAGTAAACGTTAAGCTAGGGAAAAAATAAAATGTCCAGGATATCCAAGTTATATTATCTTCTACGGTACTTGCTATATTCAAACTAGCTCGTATTGACAAAGTTTTTTCTAGTACTAAATTTGTAAATTTACCAATAATTTCATTAAATACTTGCATAATAATAAATATTAAAATAACCAAGCTCCTCTATAGAATTACCTGTTGAACGTAGGAACGTACTCTTACCCAGAGCACTACTTGGTTATTGTTTAATTATTCTTTCGATTTTATGTCTGTAAGAATTTCTTCGGCTTCTCCTCTATCAACATGCTTTTTACTTGCAGTTATGCTAAGTTTTAACAACTCACCACTTTCACTTGTCCAAGTCTTTACTCTACGACTTTCATCTGTGTTTAGTTTAGTAAGGACTTTCATCACATTATGTTCTGTGTTGAATTCACTAAATTTAACATATAAAGACTTCTCCCCGTAACGTAAGCTTAATGCTTCCCCATATGCTTCATTAAACTCTTCGTGAAATAATTGAACACATCCTTTTCGTAAGACACATCTAAAACTCTGGTTTTTATAAGAGAATTTGAATTTACCTAGAAAACTAGGGTTCTCATCTCCCCATGCTGCTAAAAGTGATTTAGCTAACTTAGCACTCTCTTCTGCTTCTGTTTCAAGGGATTTATAATATAAATCTTTAAGAAATTCATAATGCTCTTCTTGTGATTTTGAATTATCTTCTATTTTTGCCATAAAAGAATGTTCAAACATAATAGCATTTAATTTTTCTGAATCAGGTTTATCTTCTAAACCCTCTTTCAAATTAGCAACCATTAAAGCAAAGATTCCAGCTTCCTTGTGCGAGTACTTTATACCTTCGACGAATTGTTTTATCCATTCAGGAGTTTTTGGAAGTCCTTTCATATCCTTTCTAGCACCATATTTCTCAAGAAGTAAATCCATTAAAGTTGGAGGATTTTTACGTTCTTCCAATATTTGCTGTTTTAATTCTCGACCTTTCTCAGTTAACTGCTCTTCGGGAGCTTTCATAACTGTTTTAACTACTTTAGCATCTTTTTTCTGCTGACTAGCTTTATCTTTTGCTAAGTAATAGTCTTCTTTCTCTTTAGTTGTCAGTTTTCTCACCCGGCCTTTAAAAAGCCTTTTAGCTACTTTAGGTATAGCCATGTCCTCAACTTGACCTTTGAGATGTCCTTCAATATGTTTTACTAGCATAATTAATTACTTTTTACTTTGTTATGTTTCTTTTTTGAAACTTTAATATATTGTTTAATTACTTTTGACTTTAGAAGTTGATAAGGTATACTACCTTTAAATCTAATTGTATATCTAACTAAAGACTTTACTAAGTCTAAATTTAACAATTTAAACTCTTCTTCATCGAAAACCTGCCCTTTCCATAACATTGAATTTTCTAAAGCTTGTTGACTAATGCCTGCATGTACATCATGGTGAGTACTATATATATTTATATCTGATGAAGGTAAAGACTTAAGGTAATTACTTCTTTTTGTCTTTAACTCTTCTATTTTCAACTCTTTTTCAGTGATAGCTTTTTTAATTGCCACTTCTTTAGCAGCTTTTAATTTAGGCTTCCCTAATTCAAGTACTAACTGTTTTAGTTCGTTTTCTTTTTCTTTGATTTTTTCTAACATTATTATATAGTTTTATAAAATTAATTTATTATAAGTCTTCTAAAATTGACATGAATTGGTGAAGATGTATGTTTTGTGCATGTTTCTTAAGCGAGTCTTCAATTTGCTTAATTGAATATAATTTTTCTTCCACTTTATTTAACTTAGCTTCTTTAATTTCTCTACTTACTTGTTCAGCAGTCGACAGAGTTCTAACCATGTTACCGGCAATTAGTCCTTCAAATAACTTTGACGTAATCTCACCTTCTGAATCTATGTAGTATACAACATTACCTATTGAAGGAGTATTTCTCATATTCGGGCAGTCATAAATTACCTGTAGTTCTTTTTGCGTAAACACAGACTCTGTGCAATGTCTTTCAGCACCTGCCAGAATATAGAACTTATTATCCAAAGTAGAAATTGTCTGACCTATGCCTACTCGTTGTAGAGGCTTTAAACTAAATAACTCTGTATTTAGTAAATCTAAAGGATTTCTATCCTTAAGTACTTTTTTAATATTTTCTTCTTTTACATGCATATCGTTAATCATTTTAAAATTTAATTTTATCATCCAGTCTAAAAAAATCTTCTGGTTTTTGTTCTAGTTGGTGAGATACCGCACAAATCTTCAGACTTCCATATTTTGTAATTGTATATTCCATATTGTGTTACCATACTATATAGTTTTATTAAATTTAATTTTTTCAAATTCATAAATAGACTCACATGCAATTTTTTCGCTAACACTGTTACGAACCTCATTTAATAGTACTGATACATAAGTATTAGTAAGTCCTAGTGTTCGATGGATAGCTGTACCTGAAAAATTCATGTAATGTGAGGCTATATAAATAAATCTTCGTTTATTTATACGAACTTGATGATTGTTCTGTTTTAGGACAAATAAATCTTGAATTTGAATTCCTAAGGTTTCAACATAGATATATGTAAAATACCTACACCGAAGTTCTTCTATCTCGCGCTTGATTTGACTTTTTTGTTTACCATTTTTCATATACATATATTTAATTAATAAATTTTTATCTCCCTTGAAACATAGAAGGTTCCCCTAGAGCTATTGCAATAGTATCTATTATTACTAAGAGTATAGGAATACCTATAATACACCCTAAAATAGTTAAAGGTATGACAGCATCAAACTCTCCATCAGAAGGTTTCCAGTCTTGACCATCGTTAGCATTTCTGTATCTTCTATTCCAATCTTCACTCATGTTATTTTTATGTGACATATTTTACATATTTAGTTAATGTTAATTTAGTGATAATTCGCCGTCGAAGGCTAGTAGCTTTTACATTATCGGTAATAAAATGGAGGGACATTAAGTCGCCCTCCGTACTTTCTAAGCAGCTGCTCTAAGCGACTGATTAGGTTTCATTGAAATTGTTTTGTCGGTTAAGACGTTAATACTTAATTTAAACTGCTAGTATTATCACAGTACATGCTTACACATTAATTCAACCTGCTGTCGAAACCAGGTCAGCCCCGGTAATAAGTTTCCCGACATAAGAATCAGGCTACCCTTAATTGGTAAAATGAGTTAAAGAGATTTCATAAAGTTACCAGTTTCCGCAGTACGTACTTAGGTTTTTATGTAGTCTCTTTAGTGGAGCTGGAGGGAATCGAACCCTCGTCCAAACAAGCAACCAAAGTGCTTTCTACATGTTTATTTTATATATTTACTTGAACATACACGTCCTCTTTCTTGACGACCTATGTATTTATAAGGTTTCCTTGGTGTTAAATGTAGTGGTTTGCTATGTTCAATTAGTTCACCTTTAGCAGTTGACACTACTTTTTTAACTTTAACCATTTCTACCCCTTGTTTAATTTTATTTATAACTCTTTTTCTCATCTTAAATACTTGTTAATTAGCTGTTTGTTGTTTAAAATTATTAATAAACTCTACTAATTCTGGTTTATTAATATCTAACATTACATTAGATTCTATCCATCGGGTAAAAGCATTTAGCGTCTCCACAGGATAATATTTCAGTTGATCTTCTTTAAAGATTTCTAAAATTTGACTTAATTCTTCATTATTCACAAAATGATATATAAACCATAATGTGTTTTGTCCGCCGTCACCTGGACAGCCACCCCATACACGGTCACCATTAACTTTTGGTAACAACTCTAAATATGGGTACAACAATGCTACTAATCTTCCTATTGTTGTAAATACTCCAGCACTACAGTCTATATGTTTCATTTTGTTAAATTTAAATAGTTATTTTTTATACCAATCAGAAGATTGTTTGTATATTAATTCTTTTGACACTATTGTATCTAAGGTATTTTTATCTTCAACAATAATATACGAATACAACCGTACTGTTGTACCAATTGGTGCAGATGGGTATAATATTGTAAATTTTTTCGAGTTTTCTATATCTATTTTATTTATATAGTGTTTAGTTTTGTCATCTTCATAGCGTCCTCCACATAAAAAGATACCAGCATCAATAACTTTACCTGATCTTTCGCCATACATTGTACACTCTACTTTCATCTCATCGTAGAGATTATATATAGTTTTTAGTGAAACACTGTCGCAAGCTTTTAGTTGTGATACATCTGAGTTGTTGCTGACTGAAACTTCGTCTGGATCTGTTTTAAGTTTCTCACAAGATGTGAAATTTAATAACAAAATTAATCCAATAAACACAAATACTAAATTTTTCATAATACTAAGTTTTAAATGTTATTTATACTAAATAAAAATACAGGGATAGGTAAACCCTAGACGATATTTACTTTCACAATCCAAAGTGTTAGTTAGCCTATTTTACGTATTTTTATTATTAAATTTATTTTATTAAAGATCGAGCAGTTCTAGACAGTGGTCACACTTTTCAGCTTCATGTACAACTTCACCCTCATCAGACATGAAATAATCATGTTTGTCTTCTTGTACAACATCATCCAATTTGTCTGATTTAGTCTCCTTCCTCAGACTGTCGACTGGGATTCCGTATAACGTGACCAATGTGACATTTTTCAATGTCTTTATTGTATAATATTCTTGTCCGTCTAAATCTATTGAATCCTTAATTATTACACACTTTTTGCCAGTTTCTACTAAATAAGCAATTTCTCCTTCTTCGAATTTTAGTTCTTTAGGAGTTTCTCCACACCCTATTATAAAGACTGTCAAGATTAGAAATAATAAATTTTTCATTTTAATTAATTTATAGAAGTTATTTAATTCCTAAATTTAAACTTAAATCTTTTGCAGCCTTAGCAGTCATAATCTCCATAAAGTTAGTTGCACCATTACCACCCTGACTATTTCCCATAACAGTAGTAGGTACCCACGCACCTTTGTATGAAGACATTGCATTAGCATAATATTCACTAACTTTAATATAAGCAGCTAATTTTTGCTCAAGTGCACCATCAGCTTGCATTACTAAACGTTTATACGCACCTTCACCTTCACCTTTAAGTATTTGTTCTTTTTTATAAAACTCAGCAGCTTCCATCGAAAGTTTTGCTACATCACGTTGTTGTTCTGCTTTAGTTATTGCTTCTGCTTTTAACACTTCTTGTTTCCATTTAGCTGTTGCAGCTTCTTTTATACCATTTTGTTCAGCAAAAATAGCATCTTGTTCTGCCTTTTTTACATTTGCTATAGAGGTTTGAACATCCATGATAGCTTTACGTTGATCTTGAATCTGTTTAAGAACCTCATCTTCGTAAATCATCTTATTTAAAGTCAAATTGTAAATAGTAATACCATGAATCTCTAAAGGTGAACGATCTTGTCGTTTAATTAACATTGTTGTAGAATCTATTACAGGTCTAACTTTTGTTACATGTTTGGTAGAGCCTGAAATTGGATCAACTGTTTCAATGTCGTAAGTTTCAGTCTTATAAATGCCTAATGTTATTTGGTCTTCTATAAATCTAATTAAATCAGGACGTTTCTCTGAGAAAGATTCTCTTGAGGATAATAGCGGGCCTGATAAGTATACAGATTTAGTAACAACTTGTTTCATTAAAGCATGTTCTATTGCAGCCTGTGATCCAAATACTGAATGAAGTTTAACAATATTATCATCGTTGGTAGGCATTTGCCATCTAACAGAGCCTGATATCTTTGCTGAACCACCGTCATTAAATCTGATATTAATTGCAGCATCGTCACGACTACCTTCATTTTCATCACTCGAAAACCAATATTGTTCCTCTTTTGTGTATTTTGTTACTGTGCCCCAACTTTGCCAAACTAATCCAGCAGTTTTGTATACATGTAAGTCGCCATCAATGGGATCTTGAATTACAACAATTTCTCCAGCGTCTACTCCTTCAATGAGATTACTTGCTGATGATATTAGTACTAGAAAGGCAATTACACTTACTATAATTAATCCTATTTGTTTACTGTTTAACTTTTTAAAATTCATTTGATTGTTTTTTTTATTAAAATTACTATTTAGTTTTATTTACACCTGCAACGAAATTGTAGGCTTTTTGGATATTCCTTGTAATGATACCAGCTCTAATCTTACCTTTAGAAGTTGAAGCTGATATTTTATTATTAGTCATTACGACTTTTACTTTTGAGTTTTGTTTTGTCATAATATTAGTCTGTAATGAAATTTTCTTTTAATTTAAAAATAGTTTCATAACAATCTAACGGCTCACAAATTTCATGAAAATCATTTAATACGCAACCCTCACAAGAGTCAGCAGGATTTTTAACTGCATTACAATTTAGTTCTAGAATTTCTTCGATACCACTTTTAAGAGCTGTGGATGGTACATTATCTGTACTATTTTCAATAAACTTATGCAAAGCTTCTAAATTTCCAAGGTGCATTGTAGTTTCACCTATTTTGTATTCTTTATCATTAATTTGTTTAACTTCCATTATTTTGAATTATTAAAGGACGTTGATTTGTTTTAATCAGACCATCCCAATTAGTTATTGCTCCCCAACCCTTATCTAAATAAAGTAAGAAGTTTCTTGACGTATATTTACCTTTAAATACATATACTTTACGATATATATTATCTAGTGAATAATGTTTGTTAATTTCATTAATAAAAGAATTTAAAAGAGCTTCGTCGATTCGACACCGTTCTTCAAATGCACCTAATCCTTTAATAGTAAAACCTTCTCCAAAGTAACCTATTACTCTGGATGTTTCCATAGGATTTAGTGGTACAAATCCTTCTATTATCTTGAAATTCATATGATTAAGTTTACAGGAGGGAGTCTAAATTGAGATTCCGAAGCCTCAAGCGTCAAGACAAATCGACGCGACTGCTTAGAGTGACCAAACCCTTACCTCCTATATGTTTTTATTTAATATTTTGTACCAAAGTTCCTATCTTGTAAAACAGGTACCTTTTCCATAGGTGTTGATACATTAGGTAATCCTAGTAAAGAGTGGTTAGACTCAATAACTTTCAGACATCCCATACTTTTCTGGTTCAACGACATTTCACTGAATTGTGATAATACATCATTGTTTTTAGTCTCTATTACCCAATCACCGTCTTTAATTTCTTTTCCAACGTCAGCGTAAACTCGGCACCAAACATGCTGCATGTTAAGATAACCCCTCATACAGAATGTTTCACCAGGTTTTCCTTGTGGAATTGCTTCTAATTTAAAGACATCATCTGTACTTTCTCTATTAGGAAGCAGAGTCATTACACCTGACTCAGACTCAACTTCAATAGAACCTTGTCCTAAAAAGTTATCGATTTCATGATGTACTGTATCATAGTACTCGTCATCAACTTGAATTGTAATTGTTTTCATAATTTTTATTTATTGTGCACAAACATTGAAGCCGGCTTCTTGTAACCTTAATATTAAATGTTCTACAGAAGTTGAATGCTGTTGGACATATAAAGCGGTAGTATGTATAATTGCTTGATATTCTATTCTTTTGTCAATAAACCCAACAAATACATCATCCTTTGTGATAAGGAAAGGTTTCTCAGGTAAATATGCAGGACAAAGTATTCTTGTCCAGGGAACTTCAATTAATTGTTTATCTTTTACAGTGAACACTATTAGACCTAGATGCTCTAATTTTTCTTTCAGGGTAGTCAGGGACGTTGTACTTTCCTCCTCAGAACCTACAATTTCCCAAACTCTGTTGTTGAATTCTAATGTACTATAAGGCTTCCCTTCTTTTGTAAATAGTAAGAACCTATTAAATCCTTTAATTTCCTCTAAAGGTAGTACAGCTCTTAGTTTAAGTGGTGGTATCTTTTTTAACATAATCAATGTATTAATAAATCTATAACTAACCAAAATGCTCCTAATGAACAAAAGGTTATAACTCCTACAAGAGTAACTTTAAATACTTTTTTCCAAGAATCTCCGTTGTGATTTTTAGAAGACTCTTCAATCCTTTCTTTTACAGCCTTTTTAGAAATTCTTTTGTTAGATCTCCATGATAAATGATGTGTAGTATTATCTACATTGGACTTTACTTTAGCTGTAACTATTTGATTATTTACTTTCTTTGACATGTCTTTATATTAATTAATTACTAAAAATAAAATATTTCACCCGAAGGCATGTACTCTTCTTTAGGTTTACCTCCTGGAGTCCAGACTGTTTCTCCTAAGTTATTGTAATTTGTCTCCTCTACCATCTCTATAACATTAGAGAACGGCTCTTGGTCTTGACTCTGACATTTCTGACGCTCTTGCATTGTATCCATATTCTACTGCATTTTGAACAACATCTTTAGTTGGAAAATTTTCATCTATATAAGATAATGTCTTATTGAAATCTTCTAACTTTAGTTTATTGTCTTTGTTAATATTCTCTTGGTGACTTATATATTCAATTAATTCTTGCTTGTTCATTGTTTTAAGAGTTTTAGTAACGTGTTAGCTTGCTTTCGAGTAATTATTACGAAATCTGCACTCACTGTTACAGTGTCGTCTACTATGTCTGTCTGGAGTATTTCCGGCTTACGCTGGACTATACTACGCTCAACTAACACCATAGCTCTAATCTTTAAATCTAACGCATCTACGTCTACAGGTGTTTTATATGAAGTTTCTTTTACTTCTATTTTAAATGAATTAGCTGCAAATAGTAATTTTGCTTGCTCAAAATGTTTGTTTGGCATATTTACATTGATTTATTTATGTTTAAATTAAAAATAACTCTGCTACTCACGCAGTGGAGTTACACAGCTGATTAACCGCTAAAGCCATTCAGTTCTGACGATTTAACAATATTAGAGTCAAGGCTATTACCTTGAAGAATCCAGTTAGTAACTCTTTTTACTCTAATGTGATTAGGTAGAGGGTTATACCTTCTTACCAAATATTTTTCTAGCTATTTCTGCTGTACTACTAGATACTTTAATAGCACCAAAGACTGCAGTATTATTTTTTATTATTTCACACTTAGAGCATAGACCAATAGGTTTAGTACCTTTTTGTGTATCAAAAGTTTGGTTTTCAAATTCTACTACAGGTTCAACTGTAGTAGTATCACATTCTATACATTTCATAATTAAGCTTCTATTTTAAATTTTACATTATTTAATCTAGGATGCTCTTTAACTAAAATACTGTCAAAGGACTCACTACATTCTTGAATCCATTTACCTCTAGCAAATTCAGAAGAGTCGTAAATGTCTTTTAAGAAATAGTAACATTCTGATGTACTAGGAGGTATACATCTGTTATTTATTTGACCAATAGTAATACTAGATGTTGCATTCTCGTCAGGTCTTTTTAATTCCACCTTTAACTCAACATCTCCATTATGCCCAAATTTTGCTTTATAATGTTCAGTTTCTACAGAGTACCCTGTCCAGTATCCTAGAGAGTCATTATGAAACCCTTTAGGGTACACCGCAGTCTCTATACATCTCATAAAGATTTCAAATTCTTTTGTTTGTTTTAATTTTTCTATAGTCATAATTCTTCTATATTAATTAATATTTGTAATCGTGTGCGCCTTAGTAGAATCGAACTACTGACCTTCTCCTTATGAGGGAGCTACTCTACCAACTGAGTTAAGGGCGCATTTGTGTTGAGAAAAGACCTAAGAATTAGAAAACAAAACTTTAACATTGTCAACTTAGGTCTTTTCGTATTATATCTGTATTGTTTTTATAGTAGTCTTCTCTACTCACTAAGAAGGGCGAACAGTGTTTAGTATTACCTATGGTTTTTACACCTAACTGCGTGAACTTAATCACTCTTCTTGGTTGCTCACCTTAGAGCATTGCATCACTATCCACGACTGCTCTCCATAACCGAAGAATTGCAATCATACTAATACTAGCCGTACGTCGTCGTTTAATCAGACTGTCAGGAAGTAAAATAGATAGCACCGATAACCAGTTTGATATGTCATCAAGATTTATTCTCACTTTGTCTTATTCAATTTAAAGATTAATCAGTTTTTATTCTAGAGGACCGATATCCCTCTACATATTATATTGTATCATTATAGTATATTTTTATTATAAACTACGTATTCTCCATCTAATATTTATATCTTTATCGACCAGTGTACTCTACGGTCGCCCAGCTTACTTGGGATGCATCAGGTAGTCAGCCTGTCAGTACGCTTTTATATTAGATTTCATCGAACTTCGATTTAATTGTTCTCTTTCGCGTGCGAGAACGTTAACGCTTAGTGTTATTTATTTATTCTTTATTTTTTAGTCGAATTAACTCAACTGCAATGACCGTCATTTGTTTTAGAGTATCTAGAGACGTATCTTCGTTTGTCGTAGTTTCTTGTAGCTCTTCCAACCTTTCGTAAATTTCATTTAATTTATCCATTTTTATTAAATTTCAGAGTTTGAGGAGGCTTAGTGTGTATAGTCCGCTAAGTCGTCAACACTATGCTCCTCCTATTTTTAATTGTTATTATTGTTTGATTGATTTTTCGGGTAAGATAAGTTCTTTACTATTTCGTACAACTTCACTACTTCACTAGCTTGTCCGTTAAGTAGTAGTTCTTTGTACTTCTCTAATCCTGAAATCTCAGCTTGTATCTTCACAAGAGCTACTTCTGCATCTTTAGTGCTTACTTTTAACTCCGCTTCTTTTATAAAGCGTTGTTTTCTTGCCTCCTGTAGCTTCTCAAAGTTATTAGTTTTGCGAGTTTCTATGTCTCTTCGCATCTCTACGATAGCTTTGGCTTTGTATTCTGCTAGTTCTTTATCTACTGCTAATTTTCTACGTTCTAGCATTTCAGTGAGCTTAACAGTTTTCTGTTTTAACTCAACAATTGACTTTTTTAAGTTTCTTCTTATCCCGAACATAACTTTATTACTGTTTTATTAATTTCCTGTAACTTTTACCTTTTGGTAAGTTAGCGCAGAACTTTTTGTAGTTGTCCGCAGACTTTGGACTGAATTCTGGTATTTTACTGCCAACTCGATTGTCCGTTTTTGCAGATTCTTTGTATTTTTGAATACTTGTATCTGTAGAATTTCTAGCTGCTAATTTTCTACGTTTCTTCTTTGCTGATGTTGCTTTAACTTGTAATTTACTACTCATCTCTGTTATATTAAATTGTTATTTACTTGTTACGTTTTAATACTCTGTAACTTTTATTTTTAAATGTTATAACTCTTCCTACTGGTTGAGGTTTATTGAAAGACATATTATATTTTCTTTTCTCCCAACAATCATTTCTCCAATTATAAATGGTAGGTTTAAAATCTTCTAATTTATAATTAAATTTACTATTTTCTCCTCCTGCGGAAGGAGATTTATATCTAGCCCAACTATAACGTGATCCAGATCCTTCAAGCACTTCTATTTTTGGTTTACTTATTTTCGATGCAACTGTATGCTTAGGTTTTATAGCTGCATTTCTATATCGTGTTAGTACCTTCTTAGGTACAACTTCTTCAGAATCCACCTAATAAATGTACTATACCTAACATGTAGGTACTAATGAGTAACCACCCTAAGCCTGTGGCTAATACTGTTAAGACTCTATTTTTCATCTTTCTTGAATTTTAAAGGGTGACCGTGATAATTTGTAATAGAACCCATGTTACCGATACGTACTCGACCATCGTGAATTTGCATGGCAAAGTTTTCACCTGTGTGTCCTTTATATTGGAAAATATAAACTCTTTTATTGTCAGAGTCTAATTTTATTTCATGAAAATAGTTGCGGATATGTTCAAATGTGTCGTAATTCAAACTAGCGATACCATATCCACGAACGTAGGCTTTTTCGTAAGGAAAGTATCCAACGAGTTTTAGACCTTCTATCAGTTCAATGTCTGTTTTGAAAGGTTTAAAATCTACCGCATTTTCTATATTAGATAAGAGTTCGTAATTCTTATTTAATAATTCTCGACGTGCATCAGCATACCCTTCTTTATATGCTTCGTCGTGTGATTGATATTGTTTCATAATATTAATTATTTATTGGTTAGTATTATTTCTTTGCAATTAATGCTTTTGATTTATACAATGCAATATTAAACCTAATTTTAACTCTCTCTACAATATTTGTAGTGTGAAATAATAGAGCACGTAACCTTTTTACACGCGCAAGGCACTCTTTTTTACTCAGGTCTGCCATAAAATATAATTATTTAATTTTCTTTGCATATATTTAATATTTGTGTTCACGAAGAGACTCGAACTCCTAACCTTACGACCCAGTCGCCCGCTCTATCCAATTGAGCTACGTAAACTCCTAAGGCTTCCTTACCTTAGTGGACATTTAGTACAATGTCTTAAAACTTAATCCCGATGAATCAGATACGACCTAGATGGGATACTATTTGATGCAGCAAAATCCTGCTGCGGGAATACTTCACCTTAGAAGGTGCATTATCTGTGTCTCCATCTATAAGGAATACTCATAATAAATCTGTATTTGTGTAGTACACTTTCTTCAACGGCAGCTCGGAGACTGCTCTCGATGTACTTTAAATCCGAAATTAATAGTTAAAAATTTTCTGTTTTTATACTATTTAATCTTTAATTTCTTTGACTACAGCATCTGTTGGAAATACTGAGTATTGTATTTTATTATTACGATATTGAGCTGTTTGAGTATAAGTGTGATTATCGCCTAGTACTTGTCCATCACTGTTTCTTACAACAGTATATTTTTGATTCTTTTTCTTCATAAGATTAATTAGTTTTTAGCCAGTTTATACCTTTAGACCTGGTTGTTACAACTGTTTTAGCGCCTGAATGAGACACTACTTTGAAATTTTCCTTTAAAGGAATTATCCATCCTTTTAGTTTAGTACCTTTAAACACTTGGTATACTTTTACCATTAGAGATGAATTGCTTATATTTAGTTATAAAACTTGCAGGAAAATTAGATTTCCAACCACATTCACACTCAAATTGAGTACCATTGAACTTAGTCCTAGGACCTCTATGAATACAAGTAGGACTACCACAATAAGGAGTATATCCTTTGCGTGTGAGTAGGTTTGTTCTAACAGTACTTCTTATATCTGGCATATTAATAAAGTTTTAAGTTTACTCAGTTGCTTTATCTAACTCGTATGTAAATTTTATTGCAGATTCTATCATTTTTGCACGAGTAATACAATTATGAATATCCATGAGGAATTCTTCAAGTTTAGTATCTCTAGGCAGTTCAACCAATTCTTCTAAGTTTTTACGCAAACTTGATATCATCGGAGTTTTAAACTCTTTACTAACTGGTAACCCTTTTTCAGGTATTAAACCTTTAGCTATTTCCCAACCTAAATACATACTAGCCATACTGGTTTTATCTACTTTATCTGCAAAAATAGTAAATACTCTTCGTCTGCCTCCGGCTTTTCTATAAGCTTCTACAAATTCTGGGTTATTTTTTGCTGCTGCGTATTTTTCTCTCCAATGTGCCATATCTTTTGATTTTTAAAATTAATTACTTACGTCATTACATATTTAAACCCTATTAGCTTTTACAACCCTAAGATTAAGGTTACGTCACAAGGTCTAGGACTTAGCCCATCATCAACTACTCACAACGCTCCTTATTATCTTAAGTTATAATTATTAATTTTAAATAGAATATTATAGAAAGTACAGTGCTTAATAATACAAGCTTCTTCACCACGCGATGCGGTAACATATAGTTACATCCTCTGTACTAAGTTATGTAAATATTAAAATTATTGTAGTTTTAATCTTCAATACTAGCTTCCTCTAGTTCAGCAGCTCTCTCTTCTAAATCTAACTCAGTAGCTTCCGAGTAGATAGAACTTCCACAATTAGGACATAATCCATCTGGATTCTTATGCAGCTCCTTACATGTAAAACACTTTAGTGTAATATTCATAATTTCTAACTTTTAAAATTAATTATTTTATATTATTTAATTTGTAATATCCTAGGAGTCGAACCTAAGTCTCTACCATAATATCTTTAATAATATACTAATACCACCGACTGTACTCGAAACAGTTGTTTGCCTAACGGATTTGTATTAGTTACTCAGTCTAGAGGTTATCTAGCTTTCTTTTAAGTCATGTCAATTAAGGTTTGACGTCTTACCTTTATGTATGTACTAGTAGTTATTTTTATAGTAACCTGGATATTTCCAAGCATTTAGTTGGATGTAACATAATTTACCATTTTCTTTAGCAGAATATCTTTTTAATTTTCTTCTCCAACCTAATCCTTTTGTTTCAAGAATTTGACTTTCTAAGTATTCTCTGTATTCTGGTAAATCTTGGTTTCCATTTACACAGTAAACCACATACTCTAACCATGTCTTCAATGTGTTAGGGTCTGAATCTATCCTAGATGTAGCATATTTTAAAGAGGCTATCCACGCACATGTTAATACTATGTTAGTATCAACAGCATTAGTAGGTATTACTCTATATTCCCCTTTAACAGTGTAGTAGATACTATCTTTTGTAGCATTTAAAATACCATTCACGAATCCTCCACCATCTCCTTCTGGCGTATTCCAATACTTTACAAAGAATTTAGAGTAATCTAATTCTTGATTTACGTTAGTAGAGTTAGTTGTAGCTGTGGTATCTATCTTTTTATAAAAATACCCTTGAGCATTTAAATTTAATGTACTTAATAAAATTGCTGCTATAATTAGTACTGTTTTCATAGTTTTAATTTTTTTTTATATTATATATATATAAATATTAATTGTCTACAAGTGTAATACTTTCAGGCTTATTGTTCTTAGTTTTATAAGTAACTATAAGCTTATCTAATTGCTGGTCTTGGATACTCTTTTCATAGTTATCCATTTCTTGTAAGGTATTAGGTAAATTATCACTACAGGCGCCCTTCCACACTGCATGCAAAGATTGTGGATTTCTCCATTTCTTGCCTACGTATAATTTAATTTCACCATTGATATTCTTATACCAATTATTCTTGTGGCGAAACGCATTATTTGGGGTGATGTACTCATCTGAACTAGATATAACAGTATGTCTACTTTTTATTGTACTGTACTGTACTTTTGCAGCTACCTTTGTAGCTTTTACTAAGACTTCTTCAATCTTTTTGGGTACGAGTGTATCAACAGATATTATTGTGCCTGCCTCTACATATGCTCCTATATTAGGTTTTAACCCGCGTTCTACTCTTGTTAATAACTTCTTACCTTTTGATGGTAAATATTTGTATACTATACTATCAACTTTTACTGTATCCGTAATTGTTATTAATACCTCTTTTGTAATTACTTTGTTTTTGGTTGTTAATACTTGTTGCTCTAAGTTAGCAACTTTATCTTTCAATGCTAGATTCTCTGATACCATTAAAGCTACCACTAAACTGAATCCTATTACCATCAATACGATGATAACTACTAATAACGTTGTAATTGTCTTGTTTTTCATATTATTTAATTATTAAACTGTTCTGATTGAGTGACTTACACTCATTTATATTGATTAATTAATTAGTTTTATAGACACATTATTTGTACAGATACCCATACTCCTAATGATATTGCGGCTATAAGTACTAATGCGCTGTATAATTTCTTCATGATATTTAGTTGTTAAATTAATTATTTGTCTACCTGCTTACGCAACGCTCTAGCTTAAAGACGGTTTATACTCGCTAGGACGAGTGGTCACATTTTATATTGTTTATATAAATATAACATGTTAATAAATACGTGTAAAGTATCAATAAATACTTACATTTCTAGGTTATAGCATCTAATAACATTAGGCTCGCGCCATTAACTGTTCTAAGTGCAATGATTAAAGTGGTGAAGTTGCTAGAATAAGCCTGTAAATGAATTCTCATTCTATAGGTAATTAGATGGGTAAGATGTTTAAGAATGTTGGTCTAGAACTAATACATCTCAGGTAACTAGGCTTCGCAAAGAGTCTAATTAATTAATATAAATGGACAAGTTATTATTGGTGAGAAGTGCTAATGTAATCGGTGTTAAAATGAAGAATGTGTGGATATAAGAAGTAAAAATGGTTAAATTGATGATATGTGGGTGACGTGAATATTAGGATATCCCTCACGTATTTTATTGACATAACCCCAACCAATTAGATACATTTCTTCAAAATGTATTAAAATGCGTAAACAAGCACCTGTATAAGCCTAGGGTGACCCATTGACTCTGCGTTAACCTTCCTCGAGCATAGCGAGATAACGTCTTAAGTCTGTATAAACTCTCTCGAACGTAGTGAGGTAACACTCATACACCTATATAACCTATCAATATAACATCTCTCTTATCTAATTGGTGTGTAGATAAGTTTTACCATGTAAGCATATTCTATAGATTGAATATTATTCAACGGTGAGTATATCTTCAACGGTAAGCATCTGTTAACCAATTAGGATGTGTTAACTATTGGTGAGAAGAACTACACTTTCTAATCTAATACTATCGAGCGTAGTGAGACTACTGCATGTATTATCTGATTGGTGTGTAAGAGTAGTTTTTTATAATATAAAATAAAGTGGTGTGTATATTATATATTGTGCAAAGTGTGCGGTGGTGGTGAGTAAGAATAGATTTTTAACATATATACATAACTAAATATGTACATATGTGTTTAACTTAGAATTTAATCTTTGTGTTAGCAATCTTGTAAGCTCTTAACTTTCTAATAGTAGCTTTATTGGCAACTTTGTCACCTCCTAATTTACTATCTGTTCTAAGTGCGTTTATAGCATTGTCAACTGTATGATACTTGTTAATATAGTAATTTTCCATTTCTCTCTTATTTTATAAATCTCTGATTAATTAAATATACACACCTAACTAATTAAAGTTAGGCATGTACATACTTAAATACTATTAATTCTCATTTTCAGATACAGTACTAGGTTCTACAATAGTTAAATCTTTAAGCTCTTTGATGTCATTAGAATCAATAGAAACTACTCTAGCCTCAAGATAATTGTCAGAGTTGCGACTTAGTGCAACATATTTACCTGTCAAATCACCTAATGAAGCCATTAAGTTAAGATTAAGAATTGTATTCTTTGGGATAATTTCATCAACCTGAAATGATTCAGTAATTTGTCCTTCACTATCTCTTTCAAGTTGTGACCAGTTGGCAGCTTGTAACATCTCAATATTGTAAGCAGATGTTAACATTTCATAGGCTAACCCAGTACGCTGACTGTTTCCAGTACGTATAAGGTTGTTAGTAATCTCTTTAATCTTACCAATAACCACACATTTAGAGGGTGTTAGGAACGACGATCTCATAGACTCTTTTGCTTTCTTAAAGAAGTCTTTCTTATCTCCGTTAAATTGGAATAGCGTACTTGTTGCCTCTGACCCTTCGGCAGTTAATCGTGTAGACTCATCAATTAACGACACTTCTTTTGTAGTAGCTTGACTCATTACCCATGATTCATAAGCTTTTTTGTCTGTTGCATTTAAAGCTGTAATTTCTTTCTTAGTTAATTCTTTTGTAAATGTCATCTTTTTATATTTTATGTGTATTAAATACAGTCTCCACTTTGAGAACTTTCTCATACAAATAGCGTAAAACACGCATAGCTGCATCGAGCCCCCTATTGGGAAACTGTTTCTTAACGAAAGCTGTGGGTATGGTGAGATATTCACATCAAGGCATACAACAATTTTGCATAATATAAAATCGCCTATTAAGTCAATTTCTATATAGACACCCCCTTACTGTGAAACATCTTCTGCAGCTTGCTGCCTAGTAATGGTACTTAATATAACTGCCGCCTAAAAAAGGGGACGTGGTGCCCCTTTAATTTATTTCTCATTTGTATGTAAAACTCCTCGTTTTTCTCTATCAGACTTTCTATCTATCAAAGATTGCTTAGCTGATTTTAAACTTTCAATTGCATTTGTTGTAAAAGTATTTTGTAATTCACCTACATTAATCTCTCCTAAATGGTGGACCATTACATCAATTAAATCTTCTGAGATTATTCCTATATGTTCAGGAGAATTAGATTTTCCTTTTACAAATTGTAGATTTGTAGTGAAGTGGTCAGTCACTTCCTTTAAACCCACTCCGGGAACTAACGCATATGTAGGAAGTTTGTACGCATGTGTATCTGGTATTTGAGTTGCTTTCATTGTAATATTTTTATTATTAGTCGAAGAGGAAATTAGGTATCAAAGGGTTAACCAAAATGACCTTAGTGAGTTTAGCGCTCTCTTCGTTCGCGCGCTCACGTTCTAGTTCTTTAATATTTCTAGAGTTAGCATATAAAGGTATTTTAGTCATTTCCCAAGAATAGTCCCATCTTTGCCACCCAACACACTTAGTCTTTTTTCTGCTAGCTAGATAAGGTGAGATTAAATCTATAAATAAATCAATTTCAGCATCTTGACATTTGAATTCAGAGTCAATCTTTATATGGTAATACCCTGCAACAGTTGTAACCATTGTGGGGTCCACTACACCATCTTCTGGTTCATTAGCATTGCCTCCGCGTAGAAAACCTATCCATCTAGGTTGCTTGAAGAACTGATGTTTATTAAAAGGACTTACCTCAGAGTTAATTTCAAATAAAGTAGAATTATCTTCATGCAAATCAAGATTAATTACACCGTCTAACAATTTTATTAACTTATGTGGTGTTTCTTTTAATAATTTTATATCAATGTGTATTCTCGCATAAGTTCCCATAGTTACTCATCTATAAATTTACTACTAGGATATAAGAAATCATCATGCGTGCGTTGTTTTGTTATAGGTACGAAATGTAATTTCCAGTGTTGCTCAAAGCTCATTCTAGCTAGTTGTCCATGGAAAGGTTTAACGTCTTTGAAGAAAGCTCTAGACTTTTCACGCATTTCTAAGTATTCAGCTTCATCAGAATCACTCCAATCCTCAACTATTTCAGCAGGAGATTCACCTAAATGACAAAAGCATACTTTACAACCTATAGATTGCACAGTACATCCATCAGGTCCTATATGATTACACCCCGTACAACATAGATCTTTACTATCATCCTCAGCTGCACATGTTAATTTTCCATCAACTCGACGGATCTTGCAAAAATCATGCTTCTTTACATAATCATCAGCAACTTTACATGCTTGTTCATATGCTAGTTTACACTTAGCTTTAAATTTAATAGGATCTTCGCCCTCTGGTATATTTATTAAATTGTTGTCCATATGTTATTTACCTTTTAATTTATTATCAAGCATTATTTTAAGCGCCTCTTCACCTTTTCCTAATTTATTTAACATTGTAGCTAAATCTCCATCAAAGTTATTAGATTGTGCGTAAATAAGAAGTACAGTAGCTAGCTGTTGAATATGAAGAGATTGTTTAGCTACAACCTCTATCACCTTTTTTAACTTACCTTCTTCTGAAATATCTGGATTATTTATACTGCTTAGACCTTGATAAATATCTCCTCCTTTTAATACTAAATCTAATAAGTACTTAATAACGTCTTCTTTGTTTTCTAAAATTTCTAATAATTTAGTCATTTAACCTTCGTGATTTAAAAATTTAAATATTCTGTTTTTCAAAGTTTCTTCAATAGCGTCGGTACCATCAAATGTCTCTGTAAGCTCTTGTAATAATTTAGTAGCCTCCTCTGATTCAAAATAATGAAACTCACTTTCTTTTTCAATTTTATGTGTCCTTGTACGTTCTGCTAAGTTATCGTATAAAAGTTGTTGAGCTTTTATGCTACTTCGTCTAGAATCTACATAGTCTTGAAAACTTGTATAAGCTTCTTCCGGAGTGAAATTAATATTATCGTTAGAACCTACAAGTCTTTCACTGCGTAGAACGTGTATACCTGAGTCAAATCGGGCTACCCAGTTTCCATGACGTTGTTCTACTAACTGACCTTTTAACATTTTAACTGTTGTACCACTTAAAGTTGATGACAGTGCATAAGTTATTATGTATACTTTTTTACCTTGCATAAATTTTATTAATTTTAGTTAAGTTCCCCAGTAGAATATTTCTATCATATCTGTTTGATATATCGTATTTGTAGATATAATACACTCAGCATCTATACCCTCCTGTATAAGGAAGGTATTTAAAGCCTTTAAAGATTCTACTTCTTTATGTTTTACTATGTATTCTCCAAATCTTGGTTTCATGTTTTCTGATTATTAAAAGTCGTGAATAGAAAGCCCTTCTAATTCAGCTAACTCAATTTGACTAGTTACAGTATTTTGATTAGTTTGACACTTTTGCATGTAGTCCCATACTTCTTGAGCTATTTTAATGTTAGTATTATGTAGAAATAGTACAAATATATATCGAGAGAAACCTTTATGAATTATATTAATTATAGTTTTTCCTTTATATTTTCCAAAGGTTAATCTGGATTTTAAGTTTAAATTTATTATAGAGTACCCCATGTTTATTGATTGTTAAATTGTGATTCTTGTACCATTGATAAAGTATGCTCTATTTGACTTACCCAAGGAAGTGATTGCATAAATGCTTTAGCTCCTTTTAAGTCTCCGTCTCTTGTGTACTGCATAAACATTAGTGAATATATAAATGCACTAAATTTGTCTGCTGTGTCAAATGCTTTCTTCAATGCAATAAAGTCACTAAAGTTAACAATATTATCTACAAGATCCCAAGGATTGATTGATTGTGATAAATTCTCAATAAGATAACGTTGAATCCACACAGCTTCCGTCTTTTCCTTGTCATCATCGTCAAATCCAAATGTCCAAGCTAATATACTACCCATCATAGTAAGTAGTGTAACTGTATTCTGAATTTTATTACGTTTGACATGATCATCTAACGTATCTGCCCACATAAGATGGTCTCTGTAATCCTTATTCCAAATACCTTTCATACTTCTAAAGAATGTATACATATAACCCTCTGTTACACGGGAAGTCCACTCCCATATAGGTACTTTATTGCCATCTTTGTCTGACATAAACTCAGGATTTACTTTATCTTGAGTGTAAGCTCCTAAAAGTAATTCTTGATGTAAAGGTTTAGTTAAATTAGCTACTACTCTAGGTGTCCAACGCTTTAACATCATAAGTAAAGATCCACCAGCTGTAGCTTCAATAGGTGCTAGTACTTCTTCACTATAACCACCTTGCATTTGTTCATAAGTAGCTTTCATTGCTAAGCTTTCTCGTTCAGTTAACCCATGAACTTCTTGTAATACACCAAATTCATCTTTAACCATAGCCCGAACTCCACCTGTCCACACTAAATCACCTGATTCATTTATATCATACCAATCAAATACAGATTTTTCCACCTCTTTGCCACTAGAATCTTTACCGGTATGCTTTAATGCAAGCAGTTGATAAGCTAATGTCATAAAAGTAGTTATATCCTCAGTTTCGTGTTGTACAATATTTGCATGTGATAGGTCTGCAGCCTTTAAATGCTTAAGATTATCTTCACTCCTATTAACAAAGCCTGTATAAGACTCTGGAACAAATCTCATTTGAGCTGCAATTCTAAATAATTTGTTATTTCTTAAAGTATCTCCTAGTTTATCTTGTCCAATTAGTCTAATTAGACCATGAGCTCTAGCAAAATCACCTACATTGTAGACAGATTGTGCTTTATTTACCTCTCCGAATATTTTAGAATACAAACTATTAGTTAAAATATCTCTATGTAGTACTAATTGGGCCTGTGTAAATGTTCCTAGAGGTTGGAGTACTCTAAAAGGCATGATACCTGCAATAGAAAATCTAGCTACAGCTTGTAACACCTTTTCACCACTTACTGGAATGTCTCTACGATTGCCGTAGGAATCTTTAAAAGAAAACATCGCAGGTTTGTGACTTGGATGAGAAAATCCTATCTTTCCAATTAATTGACGTTGGATAACACCTTTAATTGCATAAATATAGTTGGTGTAGTCCTTCTTATTTTTAAATTGAGCATACTCTAAATGTTGAATTACAGCCTCTCCTTGAATTATAAGGTCATCAAAGTATTTCTTTCGAGTAAAATTCTTGTAACCAGCTAATGTTGACTCTAATAAATCTTTTGTGTAGTTTTGATTTGCATCAATCTTAACAGAACCTAATCCAACTATAGGTATTACATTCGTATCTCCCTCCTGTTCTCCGTAAAACATAATGTCTTCGTACTTTGTAAAAGTATAAGCAAGACGCTCCTTTAGTTTTTGTGTTAAAGGTACTTTAGCTCTTGAGACAACTTCATCTACCATAGAACTCTTTCCTGAAAGTCTTCTTTCTCTTCTAGACATAGGTAATTTGAAGAAAAAGCCTTCATCCATTTTACGACCTGATGCACCTACGTTAATAAATTTATTATTGTTGGCTAAATCTAAAGCAGTAATTCGCTTAGTTTTAGTTTTACCTCTATCACTGTATGTAGAAGTATATGTTTCTTGATTGTAGAACTGAGAAGTTTCTGCAATGCTTTGATTTACTAAATTTAAAAATTCTTTTTGAGTCTTTGTAAGTTTATTAAACTCTTTTGGATCATTTTTCTGAGTTAATAGTTTTTCCACTTTAACACTGTCTACAACTTCAGTTTTATAGGCAAAATCATATAAACCTGTATTATCTGGTTTAGTATAGTCGATGCTTGTAAACCCAGAAAATCCTTTTACTGCGTCAGACTCATCAGCTAGTTTTCTAGCTAATCTATTAAGCTTTTGTTGTACATTGTCATAATGTTTCTCCATCTTAACTCTAGCACTTAGATGGTTTCTTGCCCAGGTTCTTGCTATAGGTAATTTATACTCATTATGATTACCCATTCTAGAAGCAATAGATGTTAAATCTTGAAAATCTCCTGACCACTGATCTTCTGGAATAGAGTTTAGTTTTAATAAAGTTTCAACAGTTCTAGCAGTTTCTTCTTGATGTGTTTTATCATTGCGATAGAACTCGTCTACAATTTGAGTTCGTAATGTATCCATCAATTGCATGGCATTTTGACCCTGCGTACGTGCTTCTCCTTTGTTATAAGCAGCCTCAGTCTTATGATGGTAGTATTCTGTAGGTTTAAATATCTTTGGAGACTTAGCTACTAAAATTGAATGTAAAGTTTCTTTATTTTCTTTCTGAGTATATCCTAATTTGTCAGTAAGTTCTTTATCTTTAAATATCTTTTCTATAAATTTTAAATAAGTATCTACTTTTACATTACTATTAGCTTCAAATTGTGCAGCTTTAGTACCGTTTTGAATATTACCTATCATTAATTTATCAAATTGAGCCTCTGGGTGAGATTCTTTGATCATAACAGCTCTCATCATAAGTTCTAGCTTTGCCGCACCAGCTGCATTGTCTAAAACATATTCTTCTAACTCATCTGCGTATTTTCCTGCAATAGCTTTAAATTGTCCAGAGATTACACGAGCACCAAATTTGTGATCGATTAATGATATACGACCATCTAGATTTCGTTGAGATAAAAAGTCAATTCTTGTACCTAAATTCATAGAAGGGCTGTACACCGCTAATTCTGTTACAACTTTTCTCCCTAAAATTGGATCTGTGTGATCTTGTTTTAAGTCTAATGAGGATAGGTAAGAGTCTGTAACATTTTCTACCCATTTAAAATTGTGCTTACTTTTATTAGGCTCTAAAGATTTGTATTTAGATAGATGTTCTTCGTAATCTTCATCTGATTGTTCTGGAAATTTTATATTGTGATATTTAGCTATACTTTTTTCTAGTACATAATGACCTATAGTACCTCTTAGTTTAGAACGGTCTATAACATCAGTCATGTGTTGAATGTACTCAGCTTTATTTAATTCTTCACCGCCTTCACCAATAATTTGTTTAACTTCTGCATTATCAACGTATTTCCAGTAACGATCTGCATTAAATTCTGCTATCTCTTTAGATGTAAATTGTTTTTTATCTGTAAGTACGTTGAACATACTAGATAATCTAGATACTTTTTTATCAAATCGTAAATAATGGTTAGCTTCAAAACCGTTATCAAGAATTTCATTCTTTAACTCATTATTTTTACTTACTAAATCGGCTATAATACCACCTTTATCATGTTCAACTCCTTCCGTGTAGTATTCTATCTCTTTAGCACTAAATCCAAAGTACTTATCTGATGGTATATACCTTTTATACGAGTAGTTTTCAGGCATTACTTCTAGATAACTTTTAAGTAATTGCTCTGTAACAGTATTAGATTGAATTCCAAGTAAATTTTTAATTGTATTTAGAAATCTTCCCCATATATTTTGTTTATTAAGGTGTTTTTGAAATTGTTTGTCTGCTATAGCATTAGCTAAAAACTCTTCTATACTGTACACGACCTTACCATCAAAAGGACTTATATATGCTTCTTTCTTTTTATAAGAATCATACAAATTAAAAATATCTTTAGTTAAATGTTGAGCTTTTGTATTACCTTGAGTTGCAGCAGCTAATATAGCAATAGTATTACTGTGAACTAACTCGTGCAGCAGTATTTGTTCCACAGCTTCATCATCAATCTTAGATAAACTGCTGACAGTGTCCATAGATAGTTGAATATCATTAAGACTTGATTTAGATGCGCCATTTTTTATTAAACGTATATTTGCATTTGTGTGATTTAAACTATATCTAACTAAATCCGATACATTATTACCTACCAATGACTCTTTGATTGAATTAATTGATTCTTCTTTAAGTGATTTCTCTGTCACAGTTAATAACTCTAGTACATTTGTACCCGGCTTGATTGTTACATACTGACCTTTATAGTATAATTGTGCATAATTATCTAAATTTTTAGATAAAGATACCTCATCTAACTCAAAGGCTTTGACATCTGACGCAACTTTAAGTTCCGTTAGTATTCTTATCTTATCTCTCTCGGTGTAAACACTGTCAAGAAAAATAGAAGAGGGTAGAATTGCTTCCACCCCCTCATTAAATTTAATTTTACACTTCATTAACATTCAGTTTTTAGTATATACTTACTGATATACTTTAATTGTTCAGCATATGTAAGATTCTCAAAAGATTTACCTTCCAAATCTACATGACTTTGCATAATATCGCTTCTTGATGCTTTTCTCATAGTAGACTTATTCTCAAGTATTCCTATTATTGGATATTGTCCATAAATATCTTCTACACTGTACATATAAAGTATTCTAGAATTTGTACCTGAAATCTGTTTAGCTACGTCATAATATTTTGAAGCAACTAAATTTGATTTTATTGAGTAAGATGGAGCAGCTTCTTTAATTATCTCACTAACATAATATAAAGCGTCTTTTGACAATCTACTACTTACATATACACCACGCTTCAATGCGTCTTCTGTGTAATTTATAGCATGTGTATCAAGTTCTTCTTTAATGTCAGATTTAATTATAGATTTAACTCTAATCTTATCCTCTTCAGTAACAGATGTGTTCATTAATTTAGAATCAGCATTTAACTCTTTCCATGTATTCTCTACAATGTTGCTAAGATTCGCACCTAGTTCATTATCGATAAACATGTTATCTGCTAAATTATCTGACTCAGCCTGATTTACACGAATAAACTTTATCTTATTTGTATTTACCTGCTTTGTAGTGTAGTTAGCCGAATTTAATATCATATAAGGAAAGTCTTCTGAAAATGTTGTAAATCTTTCTGTTTTCTTTAAATTCGCATAAGCAATATTAGAATTAGTTTTACCTGTAGTATGAAGATAGATAGTTTTATCATCACGTTCCACAATTCTAAGTAATTCTTTTTGCTTACCTGCTACTAAATACTTAATAGTATTATCTTCAAAAATAGTAACGTTACGAGCAAAGTCTTCCTTAGCTTCAATTGCTGCAGTATACAATTTACCTAATGTAGGAGAAAGTTTTGCAACATCAAATTTTACTAGACCTTTTTCATCACTAAACTTACCTAGTTTCTTTGCAATAGCATAATGCATTGCATCTTTGTGTACCGGATTAGCTCTTACTATTTCTGAAGTTTTAAGAAAATCAGTGAAAAATTGTTCTTTAATATCTATCGGTAATATGGTAGATACTGTTTTAGCTCCGAATCGGTGCCCTTCCTCTAAGTCAAGATACCTAACAAGTTCCCATTGAAATTGAGAATAGTCTGATGTAGGGTTTTCTTTGTATTGAAGTACAGGTACTTTTGATTCTTGAGTTGGTTCCCACACAAATGAATTTAAGGCTTTAAAACCTAAAGTCATTGTCTGCATTTCTCCTGAATCTGAACCAAGTTTGTTGTGTAATTCTAATCTTCCTGAAGGTGATACTGTTAATCCACCCATTAGTTTATCTAAATAAGGATTTTTACCTTTAATATCGTTAATTGCATAAAACTTCTTAACATCTAAGAATTTATTTACAATTATTTGTTTAAAAGCAGTAGTACCTGAAACATTATCTTCTACAATAGGGTCAAATATTTCATAAGTATTCATTGGATTGTCTAGTTTGTCATCCGCATAAGTTGTAGCACTTGCAATATATAAGATTATTTCATTTCTTACTTGCTCAGCTAACTCAACCTTATTGAATTCTGTAACTTGTTTTAACTCTATACTTAATGTGTCAATAAGACCATCAAACTCTTTAGAGTATCTTAGTAGGTTTTCTTTTATTTGATAATCAGCCATATAATAGGCTTGTATTGCAGAAGCTAAGTGGGGTACATTGTCGAGTATACCATGTAGTTGGAATATAAAATCTTCCTGTATTGGCATATTTTTAATGTCCTCTAGTGTTGGGTACCTATCTTCTGGCAATGTAGATGTGTCAAACACTTCGTCAATGCCTGCATCTAGTCTTACAAATTCTACTGGAGCTACTTTTAGTTTCTTGATTGAACCTAAAACTCTAGAGAAACTACTCACACCGTCAGCAATAGTTTGTGCGTATTGAATAGCTCTAAATACTTGAGTCATCACCTCCTTAGCACGTTTACCATGTTCTTCATCAGATAAAATATCAGAAATATTTCTATCTTTTAAAGCATCTTGGTCAGCCTGTATACTTAGTAGAAAATCTAAATCCTCTTCTGTGAACACAGGTTCAGATTTTGCTACCTCTTCCGTTATACCTAAACTCTCTGCTGTAATTTTATATGCAGATTTTCTAGGGGAGAAGGCTACCAACCGCCCAATTGGAAGTTGAAACATCTTTAAAGCCGTAAGTTGATTAAATCCTAACATTCTTAGACCTAAGTATGGCATAACAGTATTAATAGTTAAATTAGCAACACCTGCTAAGTTTTCATTAATATTATCAACAAAGATTTGAAGCAATGAGTCATTACCAGAAAGAATTGATTTTCCTGGAATAACTTTACCTGCAGCATCTAATTCAAATTCTTGAAAAGAGTCATAAACATGATTGTTAAAGTTAATACCTTTAAGTTCTCTTGTTTTCTCTTCTCCATTTGAATCTGTATAAGTAGTTTTATTATTAATGTTGAGATTGTGCCAAGCGTAACTAAGCCCTTTAGTAAATGCAGCCGTAACTTCAATACCTCTGGCACCTACAATAGCTAATTCACTAGCTCTTAAGTTATCACCAATTAAAGATAAATCTAAATCTTGACGTAGTATTTCCAAAGGCTCTTCTCTACCTGGGAATTTATTTGATGCTACCTCAATCATATCTAACTCTATCTGTTTTGCTGATATAGACTCTAATGCAAATTCTGTATTCTTTGCAAGTACTTGTACAAATTGCTCTAAGATGTCATTACGATAATAAATTGCTAATAGCTCATCAAGTTTTCTAAAATCATCTCTTAATAAAACTAAAGACTCTTGGAGATCACTGGATTTTGGGTCTAAAGCTAAAGCTGTTTCTGCTTCTTTAATTTTAAACTCTGTATCAACTAACCGTTTAGAAAGCTCTTCTGCCACCTTTTCATTATGCGTTAAAACTTCAACTTTTTCTCCTTCGTACTCTTGTTCTGTTTGAGTATAGTCAAATAGAGACTCTCTTGAAAGATCTAAAGTTATAGTATCTAATTTAAGAATAGGTTGAACTGCTTTTTCTTGAGCTTTTAAATTACTGTACTCAGTTTTTGATGGAAGATTTTTAGTTTCCCCTAATAAATAATTGTAACTTTTCTTAAGTTCACCATAAATATCATTACCTGGTATAGCAATTTTAGAATTTATTAAAGATGTCATAAAAATCTTACCTTTTTGAGCTTGACTTCTATATCTTCCTTCTAACAAAGAAATTTCTAAACTTAATTCTTTATACTCTTCTGAATTCTCATCTTCAATCAAAGCTAAAGCTTCTTTCTTATTAGTTATATCTGTATTCAAAACCTCTGTAGTACGTTTAGCTTCAGATTCCTCAATACCGTTGTGCATCTTGTCTGCAATGATATTAATATCATTAAGTTTTGACACAAGTTTTCTAGAATCTTCTTTTACACGTCTAAGAACTTCACTTTTTTGTTCTTTAAGATTTTTAATTTCAGTAAGTTCTTTACTAAAATACATTGGTTTTTCTAACCAAGAACGTCGTCCTATGTATAAACTATCAACATCAAAATCTTGTCCCATTATAATTAAATACTCACGTGGAGTTATGACAATATTTGAGTTTAACCTGTCTTCATAGAAACCTGTTACTTGGAATACAGAACTATTATGAAGTCCTGATGAAGGTATACGCCAGCCAACCATGTCACCATGTTTAAATATAGGAGTACGTTCACCTTTCTTAAGTTGAGCTTTAATTTGTTTTTCAATATGAGAAGGTAGTAGACCATGTGGAACCATTACCTCAGCAGTCGGCACACCATCAATACCTCTACGAACTGTTAATTGACGTCGTTTACTTGCAATTTCATCAACCATAGCTTGATTTAAACCATAGTCTTCAGGATTAACATTAACTCCGTCATCAAGTTCTTTAGAAAGTTGCGTAAAATCAAATCCTTTACGCTTAACTCTGTTTTTCAAATGTGGAGAAACTCCTGTAAAACGTGTACCTAAGTCTGATTGAACTATTAAATCTGTACCATCAAATTTAACTTGAATAACTTCTTTGTTAATGTATGCAACAAGTTTGTTAAAAGCAGCTACATCTACACCAGGATAATTCCATACTTGTCCAATATGCTCTAAAGACTTAATAAGCTCTAACATAGGTTGATTAGAATTACTAGTTAAAGCTTGTTTAATTATACTAACCACAGCTTTACTATCGTCTGATTTAAATTTAGCTTCAAACTTCTTAACACCTCTATCAATTAGATAACTTACGGCTTTATATAATGCAGCAGTTTCATCTCTATTTTTATCGTGAGCATTAGATAAGTACAATAACTGCGAAAATAATTTAGATTTATCCTTAATTTCTTGTTTAGGATTTAACTGAAATCTTATATCTGAAACAGGTATATTTAAATCAGTAAATTGTCCATGAGTATAAGGATGTTTATTCTCTAAGTAGTTATCATAAGAATCAGCTTCTTTAGGAAAACCTACTTTAGTTGCAGATTCGGGTAACATGATATGATTACCTTCTAATCTCATATTCTCTGCAATGTTACGAAGCTTTGGAAATTGTTTCTCAAGTTCTGGTGTTATTGTAAATAAAGCTAATTTTCCAGCTAATGGGTATCTAGTTTGAATACCTCCTCGATCTACCCCAACAAAAGATGAGATAATAGGTTTAGTTACACTAATAAAATTATAACCAATTCCATACCCTCTTTGAAACTCTTCTAAAGTCTCTGGTAGCATTATACCAAAACCATCAGTTTCTTCTATTGAATTAGGAAGTATCTTTAATGTATGAGCAAGAAATTCTTCACTAACATCAAAAGAACGATACACATCCTCCATAAGAAAGGCGCTATTCATTGCATCCTTAATTTTAGTTTTTACATCTTTTACAAGTTTAACTTTCATTTGAGGGATTGCACCATTTTTACCAGTGTAAGCTAATTCACCACCACCTTGCATAGTACTAGACCTCTTTACAACTTTACCAGCTGTACCATAAAAGTAATTTTCACCTAATACAAGTTGAGATAAAAATTGAGAATTTACATAGTTTGACTTAATAAAATGATATAAGATTGGCTCTAATTTCTCATAAAGCTCTTCTCTATTAAATTTACTATTGTCATATTTTGTAAGTTCTTCAAGATTCTTGAGCGTGTTTTTAATTTCAGGCAAAGCAGTTTTCCCATATATTTCTTCAAGTCTCTTCGTGTTATTAGAAGAAACAATTGTATTGTATAGAGGAATTTTCTTTTCGATGAAACCGTCAACTATATCTCTAGCATGTTGATTAAAGTAAGATTGTGCTCTTTTCTCAATTATTTCTAATTGTTCTTTTTGGTTTTGAGCTTTCTCCATTTTATCAAGAATTGGCTCAAAGAATGTAAGATTTACAAGCTTGTCTTTATTTACACCTTTTAGTTCAGATAAATCTACCCGTGCTTTATACTGTTTGTATAGTGCTAACAAACTGTTGTTTAACTCTGAGTGCTCATTTAATTTAACTTTTGCACCTAAAATTTCACGTTTATCAGACTTTACAAAACCAAATTGCAGGTAGGTAGAATCATTACTACTTAAAGAACTTAAATAACTCAATTGGAATGCCCTAAAATAAGTATCTTCTGACGCCTCATTTTTATACATAACGTTTGACTCAAATCCACCACCAAATGTTTTCCTCGTGTAAGTCCAATCTACTAACTCATAAATTGGATTAGCTCTAGGATTTGATACAAAGTGATTAAACTTATTGATATTGGTGTCAAGTAAGATGTCAGGTTTTGTTAAGTTCTTTGAGATTTTAGTATCGTTGTTAGTCTCTATCAAATATTTAATAGTTTCTCTACCTTTTGACGCTAAAGTAAATAAGTAAATAGATTGACCGTCACCATCTTTATAAGACGTTGCTTCTACAATATCATCACCTACAGAAAGAGCTGTAGCAAGATTATCTAGTCTTGTATTTTGTGTACCAACAAAGTCTAAAATACTAATTGTATCTACTTGACTTGTTTCTGGGTCTACAAATAAAATATTAGAAATTTCTGGAGCCACTGTTCTACCTAGTAAACCTTTTGACATAAACATCTCATTTAAGACATCTAAACTCTGCGAAACTTGAGTATCTGTTAATTTTGATATAGGAAATCTGTAGTCAAGAAATGCTAAATATGATTTTAGTAAAGCTTGATTTTCTGTTAAATTCTTTTCATAAGAATCAATTGTATCAGTATAAGCTATAATCTCTTTAGCATTAGCTGGTTTAAATTTTTTATAATTAGTTGGTTTAGTTTGGAGATTGTAATTTGTTCTCACACTGTCCGCACCAAAATTAATAATAAAATCTTTTGTACTTAATTCTTCTTGACTTAAAGCTTTAACAACTAAAGAAGATAGCATGTCACGTCTAGCCGTCTTGTCTGACAGTGACGACATCTTAGCTAAATAAGTTTTTGTATTTTTACTTGAGTTATCTTGTGTACCATAGTAATAATTATTACGGTTCAGAGAACTAAAGTGTCTAATAAATGAAGCATATATATCACCAAATCTTTGCTGATTAAACATAACAGCTAATTCTTGTGGAGATATTTGAATTGTTTCATCTTTTAATAAAGATTCAAAGAAATCTGCAGTACTCTGTGCAAGATGTTTATCAGTTAAACCTCTTTTAATAACAGCAACAGAAGCTACTAAATCTCTATCAGCTAAGAAATTTTGAAATTCTTCTGAAAATATATTATTTCTAACATTGTACGGAGAAACATTACCATTGTTATAGTACTCTTTTGCCCGCTCTAGTTCTGCTAATGCTGTGTATGCCAACCGTTTTAAATCTTGTGGCAATGTTACAGCAGTGTCATGTTTAAATGGAGCTTTTACAGACACTAATGTATTTGCATCTATAAATACATGTTTATTTTCTGCAACTTTTGCATTTCTAGCTATAAGTTTTGTTTCAACACCGTCAGTAGTATCTACAACTGTATGAGGATTACCACTTTCATCAGTAAACACAAATTTATAATTATTACTTGTAGCTTTTTTATATACATCAGCTAGTCTGTTAACTACAGCAGTGTTACCTTTAGAATGTTCACCTGTATCTTTAATTCTGTTTCTTAAAAATAGTATTACATCAGTTTCTGCAGACATTGCTTGTACATCGAATAAAAACAATAACCTAGCATAGGCTTCTTGCCATTTCATGTGATATCTTTGTCCATTACCTTTCTTGTACGTAATACCTGTTAATATACTTTTAAGATCTGTAGAAATTTCTGTTTTCCAATCACGATTTACACTCTCTCTAATATGTTTTTCTAACATTCCTGTAGCTTCGTCTTCAACGAATAATATATTATTTTCTAATTCTTCAACTGATGTGTCTTTTATAGCTTCTGTAAGTCTATCATCTAATTTATTTCCATAAATATACTCTAAAATATCGCTCATATTTTTCTTATTAGTTAAGTACTTACTAGTTTCTATTATATTTGAAGTTACTTTGTACACTCTAGCAGCTTCTTCAATCTCTTCTAACATTTCTACATAATTTTCAGTCTCATTTGTTTCATTTAATTTCTCCATGTTACTTACTGCTTGTAAATAAGAATCAATGTTAAATGTTCCAACTGGAGATACAAAACCGTAAGAATCTTCAGCTTCTTCTGCTAATTCATATAAATCTTCTCTTGCATCTCTAGCAACTATAATTGCTCTATTAACTTCTGATGTTGGGTCGGTCCAGAAATACTCAGTACTTAAGTACCTGAGCTGCTCTTCTCTTAAAATTGGTAAATCATATTTACTTAAATAAGTATAAGGACGCCATGCTTCATTGAAATCATATGTAAATTTCTTTGTCTTAGCGTCAGTTAGTTGAATATCTACTTTTGTTGGAGTCACCAATTCAACTTGAGTTCCGTCTAACATTAGTTTTGTAACAGCTTTCTCCATCATGCTAACTGCTGTCGTAGCATGTTCAAGTTGTGCTTCTGGCGTATTCCCAAAAGATTTTAAATCTATCATGTATTTGATGTTAGGGTTAAATGTATTAGTAGTAATAAATCTTCCGTTAGTTATATCTTCAAAATACTTTTCAATAGTCTTTTGACTACTATCTAAAGTTTTGAAAACAGCTTTTATTTTATCAAATATTCTTTTTATTAATGTACGATTCTCTCGTTCTTGGAATCTGTACGCTAAGATCTCTTCTAGAACATCAAAACGTTCTGTATTATAGAGTTCTTGTTTATGCTCATCTTCTGATGCTAATGCTTGAAATAAAGTAATTTTATCATACTCATTTAAACCTTTATCAAAAATTTGATGAAACAGTTCATGAGCTAAAGATTCTTTATTAACTGATTTATTCTCATATTGTAGAACATGAGAAATGCCATCTCTATAAAATCCTCTAGCTAATTTATTTCCTGTAATTTTATCAATTGATGCTAAAGATAGAAAATCAACTGTTTCTTCTGATGCGTTAGGTATTAATTGTTTTATATATTTCTGTGCTTTCTTTAGGGATACTCGTGAAGATGCTACACGTTCTGTAAACTCACCACTAGATCTTCGTTTCTTCTTACGTCTAGTGGTCTTAGGTGTAGGTTTTTCTTCAACTTTTGTATCTTCTTTTATTAGTTCTACTTGCTTGTCACTAGGTGCAATGTTAACTTCCGATACAATTAAAGTAGGTAATATTGATTTAAATCCTGTTATAAGGTTCTCATTAAAGAATTTAAGTTCTGGTGAATTTTCTTTTAACCCACCTTTTCCTTCTTCTAATGACTTATCCCACAATTCTATAAACTCACTTCCTTTTTTATTACCTATATAGGCAGTGTTTATTTCTCCTTCTTTAGATTCGATAGTTTGTTCAATTAAAGGTACTCTTACTTTTAACTCATTTTTGTCATTTATAGGTGTTACTAGGTTATTTAGTGCTTCCCAACTTATCTTTTTATCATTTTTGTCTACAGATATAACATCTAATAATTCAGTAAGATAAACATTTGCAAAGTCAAAAGTAGCTTGGTGTAAGTTAAAATCATTTTTCAACTCTTTTAAGTATTCAATATAGTTATTAAAATGTGACTGCATTCTTTCCTCAGCCGTATTTCCTTTCAACATCAAATTATTTCTAACAGTTTGATCTTTTAATGGGTCAATGAAATTTGTCTGTACAAAATCTACATCGATAGGTGTTTCTAAATTTGTAACTCCTTGATGATTTAAATAGGCAACAGTGTATTCAAATACTCTATCAATAATCTCACTAGGATTCTCAAGTTCTGCTAAATTAATATTATAGTCGGAATTTCTGAATTTACTGTAAATTTCTGTATTAGATAATACTGGACCTAGTGAATTTATTAGTTTCTTTAATAAAGCGTATCTAAGTTTATCCTGTATTCTAATTTCAGAAATTAAAGGTTTTGCTTGATACTTCATTAAAACTTTACCGCTAGCAGATTTAAAATCTACTTGGTTTACTAAGTCATTGTCTTTTCTGACATTAGCTTTACCTATTGATCTAGAGTTTCTACTAGCTTGTCCATAACCCATGGAAATTTCTGCTCCTTTTAACTCAAGTAAATTAGGTGTACCTTGTTCTGTTATACCACTTTTTAAATAAATCTTACCTCGTTCAAATGCAATAGTAGTGTCATTACTCTCATTAAATGCATCTACTGCAGTTTGTAAAAGACCGTGACTAATATTTTTAGATTTAGTTCCTATATCTCTTAAATCATATAAAGCGTAACGTGCACCTGTATTTACATCACTAAATTGTTTAGTATTTAAAATTGAACCAGAACGTTTGTTAAAATATTTAGGATTTTTTATGTACTCTTTTGTCATTAGAGTAGTTATCTCTGCTAATCTTTCATCACTTAAATTTTCCGTATACCGATTATAAGTAGATTCTCCAGTGTCTTTTTCATACCTAAGTGCGCTGTAAATTGTGTCATAAATTGTTTGTTGAAGTGCTTCTAACTGAGGTTCGATCTCTTCTTTAAAGTTATCTATATTATCTATGTTCTCTGAGTATTTTAATTTATCAAAATTTCCTGCAAGTAATTCTGTCATTGTAACTTCTAATTCTTTTGCTCCGTATACATTAGAGGCAATTTTAGAAATCAACCTAGCAAATTCTTCTTTATTTTCTACTGAATTTATAACTTCACTGTGATATAGTTCTAAGTATCCAAGTACTGCACTCATGTCTTCGGAAAGTGAAACTCTATAAAAATCATTTATTTTCTCTATATTCAAACCATGCTTACCAAACATCATCATTTTATGAAGTTCAGGATTTTCCCAATCCATGTTAGGTAAATACTGAGATTTTAATTGATTTACATCTTCAACTAATGTTTTAAGTCCTCCAATGTATGCTTCATCATCTAGAGATACCCGTCTTCCAATCGTTGCAATCTCGATATTTTTCTTACGTCCAGCTACTTCAATTACAACGTAAGGTTTCCCTACAACTTGATTACTGTTTTTATCAGATTTTTTTGCATACTTTATTGATACAGATTTAATTTTCTCAACTCCTACTTCATTGATAACTTGTTGAACTGCAGCACTAACTGTTCCAGTATTTTTACGTATAGAATCAGCTTCGCGGTACTGGTCTTCATTCTCGGTATTCTCATTTACAAAATATTCATACCTTGTATCTTTACCTACTTTGCCTTCTGTAGATGTTTTAAACTTAGTTTGTAAAGGTGTATAATTTGCAGTAGCAAAATCACCATTAAATTCTAACTCACCATCTGACGCAATACTTATATGTACAGCATCAGCTGCACCAACTGTAAAATTATAAGTAGCAATTTGTTCAGGAGAAAATGCTCCTAAATCGTAATGTTTGTCAGAATTACTGACACCTAAAAGTCTATAGTGAGGAAGTAATTCTCCTTCTAAATCTAAAACTTCATCATGTGTAGTTAATGTTACAAATGTTTTATTACCTTCTACTATTCTAGCACTATTAGGATCTTTCCAGTCATCTCTTTTAATTGAATAACTTCTAGGATATGCAGGTACAATATTTCCAGGTGTTTGATAAACTTCTTCAAAATCTGCAAGGTTATTTGTAACTTCTACAACAGGTTCTGGTTCCTCTTTTCGTTGATTATTTGTTAATTCTTCGGCTTCTTGTTCTTCTATTTTAATATCTTGTGTTGTTGAAATATCCTTAGGTTTCTCTAAAGGTTTATTTTCTTGAACAAGCTGCGGAGTAGTAAATTGAACAGAATTTAAAATAGCTTCCATGTGCTCTTTAAATGTAACTATATTAGAAGATTTAGTTAAACTTTTATTCGACGACTCTGCATCTGCAAAATTAGAAACTTTGAAATTAAAACGTTTAGATTGTAACACAACTAATTCTTTAGCTCTTGTTAATGCTGTGTAAACTTGTGCATTATAATCTCTTTGCGGTTTAATCTCTGAGGGTTCTTCTTCATTAATTATAAAAACTTGATCTGCTTGCTCGCCTTTGATGTCATTAACATGTCTAACATCTGCAGCACCTTCATACTTATCTTTATACTTTGATATATCTTCCCTATTAAAAACTATTAAAAGTTTAGATTTTTTAGGATATTGTAAAATATTTAAATCTAAAGATGCTATAACTTGTTCTGCTTTAAATGTTGACTGCATACCTTTTGCTCCAGGACTAGTAATAGCTTTCGTAGCCATAACATTCAAATCTGTTACAAATTTATGAACTCCTTTAAATGCATTAGCTAACTTGTTAATCTCTATATTTCCTGAACGACTAGATTGTATCATTGGACCTATTACGCCTATATGTCTCACAGAATTTAATACTGTAGAACCTGCTAAAGCTTTTCTTCCTGATACGCCTGTTTCAGAGATTTGATCTGGGTCACCTACACCTATAACACGTACACGTGGTAAGTTGTTTTCAATTCTAGCTTTATTTAATTCTTGAAGTTTCTTAAAGAATAGTTGTGTACGCTCCTCTGAGATTGCATACATTTCATCAAATACTAAAATTTTAGTATCTTTGTTGACATAGTACTCACCAGCTTTAGGTGCACGCATTAAGCCATCAGTAACTTTTAAATTAGAAAATTGCTTAGTTGTAAGTTCTCCGTTGTTAGGCAAACTCTTCGTACCAAATAAATCTTTATTTAAATTAATAGTTTCTGCAGATGTATTACCCATGGCTACAACATCTGTTTCTAAGTTTAAAGCTGTGTCTTTAGATTGTTGTGTAAATTCAGCTCTAACTGCTTGGACATCTGTAATAGCATTTGTAAGTTGGATACCTAGAGATTCTATATATTCTGAAAATTCATTTCCTGCAGCTGCCGCATTATCATAAGCATCCTTAGCGCGTTGATATGTTTCTACAGCTTTCTTAAATTTAAATACACTAGGAGCATTTTCTGCCATATTTCCATAATTTTGAAATACTTTGTACAATTCGTCTACTTTCATATCTTTTGAAAGTTTACTCAGTTGTGCAGCCTCTGTTACTCTATTGTTATAAATGAAAGATGTTAACCAATCCCAAAATCTGGATACAAGTGTCGATGCTTCATTATTTGATAAGATTGCCTGAGATTCTAAATATCTAACAACTGTTTCTTCTTGAATCTTAGACTTATCATAAGTATTGCTGAGTTGTTTTACTAAGTTTGGAAATTCTTCTTTTGCTGCATTATAAATTTGTGAATATAATTCTGTATTATGTATTGCTAATACTTGAGCAAATGCATGTCCAAATTCATGTTCAATTGTCTCTGTATAAACATTCACATTCTCATCATTTGATACAGATACTTGCTGACCACTTTCGGAGGTAGTTATAAATGCATGTTCTTTTGCACCTAGCTTAGCTAAAGCACCTTCAATTCCATATTTTTTAGATAACTTATTTAATACTCTTTCACGCTGCGCTATAGTCAAAGGTACTCTTTTATCTAAAGCGTCTTTAAGTAATTTTCCTCGCGATGTAGTACTAAAATATAAATCTTGCTCTTGTTGAATTGATTCAATCTTATCTGCTTTAGATTTTTCAAATATAGCTTTATTTTCAATTAAACCTTTTTGTGCAAAATTATCTAGATATACGTACGGTGAAAATGTTTCAATAAATGGATATCCATAACCAAGTTGATTTTCATACTGTAAAGCAAACTCATTTTCAACTGTATCCTTGATGTAAGTATTTACAAGAAATTCTTCTAAATTCTTTTTACCACTTAAATAGTCAGACAACAACTTTGTGTGTTTTGCATTAAGATTGTCTCCTAAAGCATGACTAATACTAAATAAAATCTCTTGACCTAGAGTAGACTTTCTAAATACTGCATCTAATTCTTTAGGTGTTAAAGTATCTTTAAATGCTGGTATAAAATTATATAAATTATTTAATACAGAGTCGTGAATAAGCTCATGTACTACTGCACTATACAGGTTACCAGGTTTTCTAAGTTTTGTACTATTTTTATTTAATAAGATTTCATGAGTCTTTACATTGTAAGAAGCTTGGACACCTTTAGCACCATATTTAATTATAAGGTCATCACTTAGTTTTCCTACAAAATCTTCTAATAAAGAGCCCCTAAATAGTATTTGTAAATCTGCTTTATTTAATGAATGGACATTCTTTAAAGCTTTTATAACTTTTCCCTCGAAGTCTGCAGTAGATTCTGCTTGTAGTAGTTCTGTATTAACTAAATTGGTTTTAGATTTTAAAGTAGATTTTGGTTTAGTTTTTATTGTAACTTTTTCAGAATGTATTGGTTTAGACGTATCTAAAATATTTCCCAATACATCATTACCAGGTGTACTGTATTTAACATCTTCTTGAATCAATTTAATTCTTTCACCATCTTTAGTTACTTCCCAATAATCACTAGTAATTTCGGTAGAAGAATTTTCAATATAAATTGGTTTTCCTGTTATTAAACTTGTTCCAGTTATTATAACACTATCTTCGTATTCTTTTTCTGTTTTTGGTTGAATCAAACCTACTTCTACTTCTTTTTTCTTTTCACCTGTTTCTTCCACAACTAAATTATCTTCACTAATTCTATTGTCAACACTTTTCATAAGTTTCAACAACAGAGGTAAGAATACTCTAGTTTTACCTGTACCTGCTAGTCCCTCTAAGATTACACTACCATTAGCAATATCCTCAATTTGATATTCCAGACTTTCAAAATATGCCTGCATTTCTTTTAATACTAGCGGATAATCTTTCTCATCATAATTTTTGATGTACTCAAGTCCTGCTGTTGAAACTGCTTCTTCCAATGTAGTAGCTTTCAATACATCTTGAATAATAGCATGCTGTTCTTGTGCATCCTTTTTACTGATATTTTCATCTTTATCTAAAATGAGTTTAGCTCGTAATAATGCAAATTGTTGCTCTTCGGTAGGTACAAACTCTTGATTTGGGTCTACAACTAACTGGTTAAGGCTTTCATAAAACTTAGCAATATTTAAATTTGATACAGCAGTTTCTCTAACTATTGAAAGTGTATCTAATAAACTCATGTTATCAGCAAACTCTATCAAAGTGTCAATATATGTCTCATCAGATAGTTGAGCAAAATAATCTCCTTTAACAATTTTACCGAAATTTGACGAATCTTGTTTATAGGATTGAAGGTCTAAACGTAGTTGAACAAAATCTCCTGTATTAACAAATTTATCAATAGGATTATTAGTTGTACCCCAATCATAACCATCTTTCTTGAAGAATTTAGTATTATCAAATACAACTTTCATTTCAGATAAACCATTTACATACAAAGGATTCTCAACTAGAGCAGAGTTTGGTACAATTAAATATTTATTATACGTATCAAAAATTTGAGTACGAACTTCTTTTAATTGATTATCTAACTCTGTAATATTAGTCATTTGAACAAGTTCTAATAATCTAGCAAACTTAGCTTTAATTTTACCTATATTAGGTTTTGCTGAGTTATATTCTTGTTGAAGACTTGTTGAGAGAGTTGATACTTCTTGAGATTGTGTAAATATTGGTAACTGGTTCGTTATGTTAGTTATGTCTAAAATTTGACTTAGTACATTTTTTAAACCTTTTGTTTGAGCTTCTTTAATATTATTTAAAATATGATTTTCTAGATTCTTTAAGTCTTCATTATACTTTTTTAAACTATCTAATAACTCTTGCATCTCAACTTTCTTTGAGTTGTCTTTTAAGTCATTTTTTAGTCTATAAGTATAACCTTTTACGAGTTCATTATGCTCTTTAGTAATAGTTTCTAGTAATGCTAAATCTGCTAATGTTTCATCAGCATTCATTTGTTCAATACTATTCTCTAAGTCTTCTGCACGATTTTTAAAGTATTTTAACTGTAACCAATCATGACTCTCATAATTCTTCATGTTCCCATCTAAAGTCTTTACACGTTCTGCAAACATATTATCAACAGCTGAGTTAAAAGAATTTTGTTGGGTAGTCTTTTCACCTAAGTACGCCATTAGAGGTTGTGCAAGTACTGGAAGTATATCTAATACCTGTTTAATAGTTTCAGCCTGTCCTTGAGAATTTAAATACTCTTCTATTGCTTTACTAGATTTAGCTCGTTCTTCAATAGATTGAATTTCTGATTCTTGCTCTTCTTTAAGAAGGGATGTCATTAGTTCAATTAGAGGACTTTGTTCCACTGTATTAAACATCTCCATATCTAATCTAATATTTCTATTACGAATATTATCATCAGATTTTTGTTCATCTGTTAAGTACTCTTCTAATGTCTTTGGTGTAAGTTTATGCAGAATCTCCTTAATTGCGTTCTTATCCTCAGATTGTAGAGCTGATTTATACTCTTCTAATGTTTCAACAATCGTACCAGCTTTAGGTAAACTTTTTATCAGAGTATCTAAAGTGTTAAAACGAGTTGCCATTACAATTGAAGAATTTAATTTTTCAGACAATTCTGCTGACGAATCTTGCGTAGGGTCTCTAAGAAGAGAAGCATTCCCAGTTGATTCATAATTAGCAAAGTCTTCTAAACTTCTAAAATTAGCTGCTAATGAAGGATTATTTATATTTAAATCTGTACTTAACGCATTTATAGGTTTTACGTCTAATGCAAATTTATCTTTAATTGTCTGTTTAAGTGTGTTTGCACTATCTTCAAACATTGTGATTTCTTGTTCACTCTCAAATATCTCTGAAACAGCATTAGTCAATTGTTCAGGTGTGGTTGTATTTTCAACAGATTTCTCTAGTTGAGCTATTAATTCATTGTATTTTACTTTATTAATACCAGCTTTAACAATATTAGTATATTCTTGGGTAGCAAAAGGTAATTTCTCAAAATTTTGTGCATGAATGTTAGTAAGACCTTCTAGCTGTTCTCCATATAATGTTTTAAGTTCTGAGTCAATAATATTGATAGCAGCATTATATGTTTCAAATGTTGATCCTTTTCCAATTTTACCTAATAATGGTTCTAATTCTTTTGTTTTCTTTTTAATCTCAGCATCTAATTTAGCTGAATCTTCTTGAAATGTTTCAGAATCTTTTGATAAGCCTTGCTGTTCTACAGTTAAATCTTTAATTTCTTGGTTTAGAGAAGAAGCAGCTTGGTAATCTTCATCTTTTCCTCTTAATTGACTAAATTCATTTCTTCTAGCAACGGCTGTGTCATATTTTTCTACGTACGCTACACCTTCTTTTACTAACTTGTTTCTACGAACTGTCTCATCTTGTCCATACTTTGTTAGATATTGACTGCGTTCTTTTAATGCCGAGGCTAGTCCATCAGAAGGAATCTTAAATGTTTTACCATCTTTATCCTCTTTTAAGTCTTCTGCTGTAATATCTTCGGAGCGCATCTGCTCTTCTATGAAAGAATTAAGTTGCTGTAACCTGTCTTCACGACTAAATGCCATTTTAGCACCAACTCGTAAATGATCTTCATTCTTATCTGCAAAAGAAAAATTAGTTCTCAGAGCTTCTTGAATACCTTCGTAAATATCAGCATAGGCATCCGCTGAATTCATCACTTTACTTAAAGTTGCTTGATCTTGTGCATCAGTTTTTTCTACTTTGAGTTCTTCTTTATTAGCTTTAGCATCTTTTACATCAGCTTCTGTAGTATTCTCGATTGTATCAAAATCTGCTTGTAGATGAGCTTTAAGAGAAGTTCTAGCTTCTTCTTTAGAATCAAAGTAATCTGACGCCATAAAAGCATATGCTCTACGACCTAGTGCTTTATCTTTAAGTGCTGCTTTTTGACCTTCCTCATTATTAAATATCGAAGCATCTAAATCAGAGGCTGTTGACTTATCTAAATTATCAGCTAAAATTGTATTAATGATTTTCTGTGGATCAGCTTTTACAAGCTCTACACCATTAGCATCTAATAGAGGATTACCTTCTGAGTCTGTTTGTGTATAAGTCTTTTTGTCTAATGATAAAATATCTTTTTGATAAGTTTCATCTACACTATTTATAAGACTATTATGATTCTCTAGTTGAATTCCATGTTGACGTTCTCCTTCTTTATATTCTTTAAACTCTCTATGCGACTCTTTAGCACCAGCCCAACCTCCCATTAGACCAGATAAAACTTTAGCAGTCATATCTTCGTCTTCGGTAAAATTAGCTGTTAAATAGGCGTTAGACTCCCAAAAAGATGTAAGAAATCCAGGATCTTCTCCACGTTCCCACGCATCCTCTTGATATCTAGCACTATTAGACTGAATAGATTCTTCGTACATTTCAGCTACCATTTGATTCTTAATGTTCTGACCAATGTTAGGCTTTTTCAGTAATCCATTCTTAAATCTCTTACCTGCGTTGGAGGCTGCTTTACCTGCACCACCTAGGTAAGCTTTAGTTTCAAAAGCACTTGATACTGTAAGAACTGCAGCATTTGTATAAAAGTTTTGTGCTAAATGTGGTGCTGCCTCTTGATTGACTTGTTCTCTAGGACTTAATTGACCTTCTTTAGGTAATGTCAGAGGAAGTTCATCATAGTTTACACCATATGTTTTTTGTGCTATTTTGTCTCTTAATGTAGTTTGCAGCCCTCTAGTTTCAGATAAAGCTTCATTTACCGCATTAACTGCAGTAACATTTATATTAGTAAGACTTCCCGGAATTGCTCCTGAGAAACTACTACCTTTATCTAAGAAATTATTAACTTGTTTAACACCAGACCAAAATTTATTAATACCTGCTTGAGAGGCTTGTTCTGCAATAGTTGCTTCCATGGTAGGCACTAGTTCTGCATATTTAGCGTACTTAGATGCACCCATTAAGGCTTTAGTACCTTTTGCTGCAGCTCCTGCAATACCTGCACCTGTTAAATACGCTGAAAATGAGTAAGCTGCTACATCTGCAGCATCTTCTGCCCAGAATTTAGTAGAAGCCATCTTCTGCAACCAGTCGCCTTCATTGTAAGCTCTGTTACCATAGGTTTTAAACCAACCTTCTTTTAAACTTTCATCAGTTTCATCCGCCCATTTAGAAATAGGATTATCAAGTACTACAGATAAATCTCCCATAGCCAAAGCAGCAGGAGCATATATAGCTGTTCCTACGCTATTAGCTAATTTAGGTATTATAGATAAAGTTCTACCTGCTAAACCTTTTCCAGTAGCTTCAAATATTCCTTGTTCTGACTCTAAGCCATATTCTAACTCTTGTTGATCTCTTCTATCACCTAAACCTGTAGGAGTAAAAGAACTCTCTAATTTAGCTAGTTCATTAGGATCTACACCAGATACAATTTGTTGAGGTGCAAATGATTTTCCTCTGGCAGCAGCTCTTTGTGCAAATTCTCTTTTTTCTCGTAGACGTTGTCGCCTGTCATCATCAGAGGTTGTTTCTCCTGTGTATATATCAAATGTATCTGGCATATTGGATTAGTTTTCAGTAAATGTTACAGTATTATCTGCATTTGTTTTATACTTCTTTTTATCTTCTAAAGGTGCTCCTCTGAATGTCATAGTTGCGGCATTCGCTTGTTTTAGCATTGTATTACTACCATCTCCTTGTACAAATATGTATTTAGATTTTTCCTCTGAACTCATGTTAGATGTTTCCATAATGTAATTTCGGTAAGCTTCTCTATTATTTGACTCTATAACAACAGTTCCATCTGGATAATCAATTCTTAATATAGGATTTAAATCTGTATTTTTATCAGTTACTTCAGGTTTTATTACACTTAATGTAGCATCTTGTGAACCTGGGATAGGTCGACCATTTACATACATAGGTGCAATATCTGTTTTAGTAGGCTTTTGATGTTCTCTATTCTGCATAGCTCCGAAAGCTTGACTATATTGATAAGAAGCTTCTTTTACAGCTTTAAACTGTGGTTGAACTTGGACAACCGAACCATCGTTACCTACAATTTCAGTAATAAGAGATGTTTCATATGTACCATCATCACGTTTTTCAAACTTAGTACCATAACCTTTTGTAGCACTAAAATTATCCTTATTCAATATGCCGTACTCGTTCTCAAAGTTTTCTAAAGACATTACAGTTCCATCATTTAATTTAACTCTCATACCTGCACTAAAACCTGCAGCACCTGATTTAGTTCTATCTATATTACCTTCTTCGTCTCTGTATACAGTATTTGAACCTAGTAAACTATTCTCTACAGCAGCTTTTCCTCCAGTACCTTCTACATCATAATAATCTTGCGTAGGTGGTTTAGATAAATTTTGTTCAAACGAAGTTACTACTTCTTCTGGAGTCATAGTTTTAAGTATCTCGTCTGGATAAGAATTTTTAGCATAATCGTATATTTGTGTAAATGTTTCTTTGTCGGTGGTATTACTTTCATTTTCAGCCATGAATTTTAACTTCCCTAAAGTGTGCATTTTATCATAGTTTATACCATCTTTCGAAAGTTCTCCATCTGCGTCTGCACGTACTTTTGTGCCTAATGTTCCTCCAGATGTTACAGTATTCCATAAATTACTAAAGTATCCTGTATCTCCTCCGGCATATTTAGATTTAATATCCTCTAAATTATCCATAGTCTTCATTTCTTTAGGAGTCATGTTATTGTACGCACTACCTGCAATCATATTCTTTTCTGCAGCATATACTTCTTTTTCACGTCTCCATCCAGCTTTCTGTCGTTCTGATACACCCCCTAAAGCTTCTTTATATCCACCACTAGCTCTAGTCTCAGCTAGATGTTTAAGATTTTCCATTTTAGCCCAGTAGATTTTATCTGTGTCATTTAAAGTAGTATAATCAACTCCTTCTTCTTTCATTAGATTTGATATGGCTTTCTTGTCCATACTTCCAATTAGCTGACGATATTCTTCTACTTTATCTCCACCACCTTGAGTTGCTAGGCTGTGTACTAAAGCTTCTGCCTCTACTTTATACCTATTTTGAATGTCTGAATCAGATTGTAAATATGCAGTGGTAGTCTCACGTAACCGTTTAGCTGACACACCTGAGTATTGACTAGATGTTGTATGTTCAGCACCAGCTAAATTAGTAACACCATATTGTGTTTTACCTGTATTAGCTCTTAGTGTATCCATGACATTTCTTAATACTAAATCTTCTTGAACTGCTTCTGGCGCAGCTCTACCTGAGTATGTCAATTTACCATAATCAAAATTAGGATCACCTGCTTCAGTAGTTGTTTGAGCTGCAATATAACCTTTATTTGCTTCATCATACAAATACTCTCCTACATAGTCTAATGCTCCACCAGTTACACCCCCAGCTAGTTGTGTTTTATAAGCATCTTGAAGTTGTTTTTGTCTAGTAGCTAAAGCAAAGTCAGCTGTAGGATTATCAATGTACTCAGCTTTAATTGCTTGTACTCTTGTATTGAATTGATTAACATCTTTATCAGCTTTTAAATCTTCTCGAGCTTCTAACATTCTTTTAGAAACATCTGCTTGTGTCTGTTCTAATACACCTTGATCAAACGCAGATTCGCGTATAAAATCTCCAGCAATCTTAGGACCTGCGTCACTTAATGCTGTATCATATTTATCTTGCCTAGCACCAAAAGATCGGTATAAATTTCCCCAATCGAATACAGGTGCTGTACTTTTTGCCGTAAAATTATCGGCAGTCATAAATCTTCCTCTAGCCATTATTGTCCTCCTGTTTTAGACATAGCTCCTTGCATCAATGCAGGGTTACGCATCATTAGCTCTAACCATTTTTCATTTTTCATCCAATCTTTAGGTAATGACTCTAGCATAAAAGCATTAGCTGCATTTTGTTGATTACTGGCATCTCTAGCATTAGCAGCTTGACCAAAGCCTTGCAAACCTCGTTCTATCATGTTTAACATGTTGTCAACATTTCCTGCCTGTGCTGTTGTTGCTTTTGTTTTAGCATCAGCATTATACATCAAAGCACGTAACATATTTTCACTATCACGCACAGTTGCTTGAGCATTTAACTCTTTTTCTTTGTTAGTAATGGCAACATTTTGTGCATTTACCTGATTGGTTATATCTGCACTAGTTTGAGCTGATGCGTCAGTATTAGCTAACATATTTGCCAAGAAAGCTCCGGAACCACTTGAAGTTTTTGCAATATTATATGCATTCTTTTCATAATTCTTTTGAGCCTCTTCAATTGCTCTTTCAGGATTAATTAAGTCAAAGTCGACTTTTGCATTTTCTTGAAAGTAATCTTCATATTCTATTAAATTAGGTGTTTCTTTGTATGCACCTGATATTAATCCCTGCAAACCTCTTCCTACATTAAAAATATTAGGTGTAGCCTGTACTCCCCTATTATAGTTATTTTGTACAGCGTCTAGACCTGTCTTACCATAATTTAATAAAGTTTGACCAAATCCAGTTCTACCAAAATTGTTAGGCGCCTCATTAAATACAGGAGTTTGTTGACTAGGGTTAACAAGTTGATTTGAGTAACCTAAAGGTGTATTATTCTGTCGAGCTAAATTATCTAAAGGATTCACGTAACCTCCATCTTGGTATTTTTCTGGATTCTGCTGAGTAGCTAAATACGATTCATGAGAAATGCCTGGCATTATGGTACCATCAGGCATAACATGTGTAGGTTGGTTTTGGTTATTAAAATAACCACCTAATGCCAATTGTTCAGGTTCTTGCTGACCTCCTACAGGTATTTGATAGGCTTGGTCTCGTACTTTCTGTTGTTCTTGCTCTTGGGCTAGTTCATTTAACTGTGACTGCATTTCAGCATTCTCTACTGGGTCATCTAATTTCTTTTTAAATTTATTCTTAATCTTAGTACTTTCCTGTGCATATGTATATTTACTACGTTTAGGTTTTATTCTATCGCTGAATACAAAATCATCATTGTAAACAGTTTCACCTTTCTCTAACTCTACTCCACCATAAGGAGTTCCGCCGTTCGGGTGAGTATTGCCTAGGACTTGACTAAGACTTCCTCCTCCTGCTAATATAGGTGCATTTGGTACTGAGCTAGCCATTAAGTTAGCATTCATCATATTAGCGAAACCGCTTTGAGCTATTTCAGCACCTTTTCTCTGTCGTTCTAATTCATCTAATTCTTCTTGTGTTTTATCGGCATTTCTTCCTTTTAATAAACCAAGTCCTCCTCCTATAGCACCTCCTATAACTGCGCCCCAAGGACCGAATGCCATACCTGATGCTGCTCCGGAAGCTGCCCCTGATAAAGCGGATTTTCCTGTTGTACTCATAAAATTGTTATTAATTTGATTACATCTGAGTTACTCTCTGGCTCATAAATAAGCGAGATTTGTCCACTAGAAGCTCTCATAGGTTGATAAAATGTTCTCTTAGGGTTTTGGTCATCTTGAAGTGGTGTATTTTTTTGTAAATATTGGGGTATGCCAGGTAAAGGTACTCGCCAGATATCTTCTGTTTTACTTGCATTATATGATATTGGATTTAAACAATCTTCTAAAATATTCATATCGTGTCGTACGGATTGAGGTAATACTAAAGTTCCTCCCGTATCTTCTAATATCTGCTGACCATCTACTACTGAATATTCTTCTGCTTTTGGTACAATGGGTACAATATCAGTGTATCTACCATATGCTCCTATACCTACTGATGTAAATGTTTTATTTAAATCTGAATCCCAATGACTTTCTGGTATTGGAAACCTCTTATTAAATTCTGAAATTAAAGCTAGTTGTTTAAATGAACTCTCAGGCATCTTAGTTTTATACCTCAGAACACTCGGAACTACTCTATCAAAATCTATATTTCTATATTCTTTTGTATATTTCCATAAAGCTTTTGTCTCTGAATTAGATACTAATAGGGTGTTCTTGTAGTTAAACCATTTCTGAGGTATTAAACTGATAATGTGTGTAAATTTATGTGCAAACTCATTGTAAACTACTGTATATGAATTAAGTTTATCTGATAATTGGTATAGAAAATATTCTTCTTTTACAGCTCCTGCCAAATTCGTTACATTTAAAAATCCTCCTCCCGCATCTGTGATTTTTAAAAAATCCGTGTTTTCATAAACTAAATTTCTATTTACAATAGTTGAGTCATCTCCAAAGACTATCAAACCACCTGCTCCTATTATTTTTAAATCAGAGAGTTCATTAGCTCCTGCAGTAGCTTCAATATGTGGCTGAGGTAATCCTGTATCTATTATGGCTTGGTACGAGACTGGATTATCATAGAAACCTCCTGGATCTAAGCTTGGTCCTACTGCGGAGTTATTTAGCAAAGTTTCAGTATTACCTTTTTTAGTCCCGTCCTGTGTAAACACACCTAAAGAAGTTGCAGGAGACAAATCTTTACCCAGACTAGTACCTTGATAACTTAGGGGCACAATAGTACCATTTGAATATTTTTCGCTGCCATATCGTTCATTTACTAAGAATTTTGTAGTTGAGAGTATGTAATCTGAGGAGTGTGTAGCTACATCCCCTGTTATTATATCATAAGTTTCTGTACCTAAACCTTCTGCAAATCCGTAAAATCTAGAGTTATTTCCTA
>PJEL010000098.1_pt1 | contig 96743 bp, 73 predicted proteins | sample 1853271 | NCBI WGS metagenome assembly PJEL01 (sample SAMN08108733, study PRJNA415343) | Invertebrate metagenome, whole genome shotgun sequencing project. | host: Globobulimina | place: Sweden: Gullmar Fjord | collected 2015-08
GCGGTCATCGACGGCCAGCCTCAGGTCGCGATCGAGGCCCCCTTCTCGCGAGCAGAAATCACGATAGAACAGGGATCACGCCGTCTCACAGAGCCTACCGACGAGTGGAATCGCGTGCTCGTCGTGCCCCACTCCGGCGCCGTGATTCCAGCCCCGAGCCGGTGGACGGGCGACCACATCCCCTCCCCCATCGCCGCGGGCCGACCGCCAAATATCCGCCTCGAAGCGGGATCAGAGCTCTCGACGCTGCCGTGGGATGTCGCGGACCGACGGCCACCACCCCCTCCTCCTGCCCCGGCGACCACCGGACCGATCCCGTTCTCCCGGGAGATCGCCGCCCTCGGCCAGCTCGCGGCCAACATCGGGTCCTCCACGACAGCGATGGTCGACGCCCACCAACGTTTCCTCGATGGACAGCTCGCCGCCCAGGCCAACCTCGAACAGATGGCCGGCATCCTCCAGCACGCTACTGCAGCGCTGACCAGCGGGCGAACGCTCCACATCCCCACCCAGGTCGTGGACGACTCTCCGCCCCGATCCTACGATCGCGCCGACCTCGAGCGCCATGCGGCCGGAAAGCTGTCCGAGGTCTTCGGGCCCACCTTCGCCGATCTCGACCCATTCGAACCCCGGGTTCGAATGCCCATGGCCCCACTGCTGCTCTGCGACCGGGTGGTGGAGATCGAAGGCGAGCGCGGTAGCCTCGGCCCAGCGCGAATCGTCACCGAGTACGACGTGCCCACCGGCCAGGACTGGAGCGCGGATGGCCGCCCACCGGCGGTGGTCGTCGTCGAGTCCGGTCAGGCCGATCTGTTCCTGGTCTCCTATCTGGGTATCGACGAAGAGTGTCGTGGGGAGCGGATCTATCGTCTCCTGGACTGCGACCTGACCTTCCACGCCGCCCGTCCGAAGCCCGGCGACACCCTGCGCCACGACATCCGGATCAAGCGCTTCGCAAGACTCGGGGCCACGACGCTCTTCTACTTCGAGTACGACTGTTTCACCGTCTCCGATGGCAAGCCGCTCCTGACCATGCGGAACGGCTGCGCGGGGTTCTTCACTCCGGCCGAGCTCGCCGATCCCCGCGGCGTCGACACCGAGGTGGTCGATCTGCCCCAGCAGGCCCCACTCACGCCCTTGGGTCCGGCCACCACCCTCGCCGAGGAGGGGCTGTGCCTGCCCACTGGCCACTGGCGCCTCGTGCACCAGGTCGACCGGGTGCGGATCTCGGGGCCACCCTACGGGCTCGGATCGGCGACATTCACCCAGATCCTGCGCGACGACGACTGGTTCAACCCCTGCCACTTCAAGGGCGACCCATGCATGCCAGGCACCCTCATGTACGACGGCTGCCTGCAAGCGGTTCAGCTGTGGCTGCTCGGACACGGGGTCGCCGCCGCCTATCCGAGCGCTTCCTTCGAGCCGCTCCCGGGAACCGCGGCGAAGCTCCGCTGCAGAGGCCAGGTTGTGCCTGGGCACTCGACCCTGCAATACGAGGCGCGCATCAAGCGGGCCGGAATGCATCCGACGCCGTGGGCGGTGGCCGATGTGATCCTCTCGGTCGACGGAACCCCAGTGGTCTTTGCCGAGGACGTCGGCGTGGTGGTCGACGGAGAGCGCGTGGCCTCACCCGAGCCGCAGAAGCTCGACGATGCCAGCGTCATGGAGTTCTCGGTCGGATCTGCAGAAGCTGCATTTGGGGCCGCCTATGCGCCCTACGATGCTCCAGGTGAGCGCTGCCCGCGCATGCCCGGGCCGCCCTATCTGACGATGAGTCGGGTTCGGGAAGTCGAGGGTCCCGCGATGCAGGTAGCGGCACCAAGAACGGTCGTGATGGAGTACGACGTCCCCCCAGAAGCATGGTACTTCCGCCCGAATGAGGGTGAGAGCATGCCGTTCGCGATCCTCCTCGAGACCGCACTGCAGCCGTGCGGATGGCTCACCGCCTGGCAGGGGCAGTCGATCAAGTCGGACAAGGGCCTGTACTTCCGCAACCTCGGCGGGACCGCGACCCAGTTCGTCGAGGTGTGGCCCGCCGCCGGAACGCTGACCACCCACGCCACCCAGACCTCGGTGTCCGAGGCCGGCGGCCTCCAGGTCCAGTTCTATGAGTCGACGATCTATGCCGGTGAGACCAAGATCTTCGAGACCTCTACTCACTTTGGATACTTTGACGACAGCGCGCTGGCGAATCAGAAAGGCCTCCAGCCCACCGCCGCCGATGACGCCCGGAGATCTGCGGAGCGCGAGGCGGGGGCCATCGATCCCATTGCCCTGGCGGCCGAGACCGGAATGCCGCGGGCAGACTGGTTGATGCTCGACGAGGTGGTCGCGGCCAACCCCGAGGGCGGTCGAAACAACCTCGGCTACTACGTCGGACGCCACGCCGTCGATCCCGAGAAGTGGTTCTTCTACGCCCACTTCCACCTCGATCCAGTCATGCCGGGGTCCCTGGGTCTCGAGGCCCTGATGCAGCTCGCCAGGTGGATCCTGCTCCAGCGCGTGGGCTCCATCGAGGCACGTCTCGAGCCGCTGACGCTGAATCGCGAGATCAACTGGAAGTACCGAGGCCAGGTCCTCCGCCACAAGAAAGAGATGACGGTGGAGCTGGAGGTCCTGGAGATCGTCGGCGGCGACTCCCCGAGGATTCGGTGCTCTGGACTGGTGCGAGCCGACGGCCTGCCCATCTACTCCTTTGACGAGTTTGGCCTCGGTGTAGCGATCTCCGAGCCAGCCGCCCCAGAGATTCCACAGGTTCAGCGCCCAAATCCAGCTGCCGCCCTCCTTGACGAGTTCGATCCCGAGACCGGGCGCGGTGTCCTGCGCCTCGACCCGGGACAGCACCCGTGGCTCGCGGATCACTGCCCAACAGTCACCGTTCCAGCGCTGCCCATGGCGTTTGCGGCCGAGATCGCCGCCGAAGCTGCACTCCTCCTGCGACCAGACGGGAAGGTCATCGGGCTGCCGACACTGGACGCCGAGCAGTGGATCCATACCGGCGAAGGGCCGGTTGACGTGATCGTCGAGACCCATGCCCACGGAGATCTGGTCACGGTGACCCTGTCCGTGCACATCGAAAATTCCCGATTCCCGGCGTTGTCAGGCCCCAAAGTGCACATGCGGGCGACCGTACAGCTCGGGGAGGAATACCACACCCCGGAGTCGCCTCCCGCTGTCGATGCGCCGCCATCCGATGTGGCGATCCGGGACTACTACGACGGGGGGCACACCTTCCACGGTCCGCTCCTGCAGGGCATGACAGCGCTGCTCACCCTCGGAGACGAGGGCGCCACCGCATCCTTGTCAACCCGGCCCGACGTCGACCTGCTCGGGACGGCCCAGACCTTTGTCCTCGACCCGCTCCTCCTCGACACCGCGACCCATCCTATGTGGTCGGCTGAGCCGGAGCGGTGGGTCGACGGCTTGGATTCAGGTCACCTCGCCTATCCAGTACATGCCAAGAACCTGCGTTTCTTCGGGCCGCGTCCCTCGGGCGACGTGCAGTTCACGATGAAGGCCCTCGCCGCAGACCGCCACTCGATGACCTTCGCAGTCCACATGGCCTCCGCCGCGGGACCGTGGTGCGCCTTCGAGTGGACCGAAGCCATCGTCGAAGCGGGGCCCCTCCTGGGGAGAACTGCAGCAGAGCGCAGGAACTTCCTGTGGGATCGAAAGGCAGTGCCCACCGTCACCATCGGCCATGCCACCGAGAATGGCTGGCGAGTCGATACCTCTGACCTCGTCGAGCCCCTGGAGGGCACCTTGGTTCGGCTCACCTGCAGCCCCGCCGAGGTCGAGCAGTGGAGGAAGGCGCCGGACCGATTGCAGTGGGCCACGGCCCGGATTGCCGCAAAAGAAGCGGTTCGACACTGGCTTCGCGAACGCACCGGCCGCGACATCCACCCGATGGATCTGGTGCTGCTGGCCATGCGGAACGACCGCTACATCGTCTCGGAGGCCACAAGCCTGGACGCCGAGACCTACAGCCAGAACCTCGGACCCACCCGGTTCGATCTCGTCATTGACGCCCGGTCCGACTACACCATCGCGCGGATGAAACCCAAGTAGCCGTCAAGCTCTTCGACGGTCGAGAGCGCCGCGGAGGATCTCCAGAGCGCGGTTCACGCCCGGCTGGGGAGGCCGCAAGAAGATTGTTTCGAAGACCAGCTCGAGGGCTGTGATGTCGGCGTTTTCGTGCTCGGCTTCGGCGCAGGCTCGCAGCACCGCAACGAGGTTGTCTCCCTGCCCATCGAAGCGCTCTTCGGCTTCATCGAGAGAGGCCTTCGCCGCGAGGTGATCGCCCATGACCGCCTCGAGCGCACCACGAAAAGCGAGGTGATAGCCGTGCATGAAGGCGTTGCCCGATGTAGCGTGCAGGGCGATGCCCTCGTCCATGAGCGCGTGTGCGTCCTCCAGGCGGCCCTGGCTCCAGCGGACGCCGCCGAGATCGGCCTTCAAGCTGGCGAGATCCCGCTGGTTGCCCTGCAGCTCGATCGCGGCGAGTAGGTCCCGCTCAGCGGCGTCGGTGTCGCCCATACGAAGCCACACGACCCCAAGATTGCCCAGGGCGATCGCCTGGAAGCGTCGGTTTCCGATCTCGCGATGCACTTTGATCGCAGCGAGCAGAAAGTCCCGGCCTCCATCCAGATCACCCATCTGTACAGCGAGCTGCCCGAGGTTTGTGAGCGTGAGGCCCTCGGGGCGCCGATTACCGACAGCCCGATGGATCTCCAGGGCCTCCATGAACAGGCTGCGCGACTCGCCGAGGTCCCCCGTCTCGGCGCGATTGATGGCCAGGTTCCCGAGGACCACGCCGAGGTGCAGCCGGTCTCCGATCTCGGCCAGGATCTCGCGCCCGGCACGGTAGTGTTCCTCAGCCTCTACAGCGCGTCCGAGCTGCTTGCAGACCACTCCGAGATCGCAGAGCACCACCCCCTCGCCGTGGCGATCTCCCAGGGAACGAAGCCGGGTGAGGCTGTCGCGGATGTAGGGCTCGGCTCGGGCGACCTCTCCGGTCTCGATGTACAGATTGCCGAGGTTTCCGGTGTAGATCGCCTCGCGCTCCACATCTCCCGCCTCTCTGCACAGGCTGATGGCGTCCCGGTAGTCCAGCACAGCCCCATCGAGCGCCCCGCGACGCCTCCGGGTCTTGGCCCGAGCACCAAGGAGACGGTAGCGCAGATTCGACTTGTCATTTTTGAGGATGAGGAGCGAATCGTCGAGCATGTCCGTGAGGCGATCAAAGGGCCCGCGGATGTGGAGGACGGCATCGGCGGCGAGGGCCAACAAAGCGGCGCGATCGGGATTGCGCAACAGGTCTCGGCCATGGGCGACCGTCAGGTTCTCGAGCTCGATCTGGAGGCGATCCAGACGCTCGATACCGCCGTGCTCCAGGATAGCGATGGACCACTCCTGACCGCACTGCGCGTAGTGGGCCCCGTGCCGATCTTCGGTGGCCCGGGCGGCATCTGGTTCGGAAGCAGACTTCTCCGCCGCGTAGACCCGGATGCTCTCCAGGAGCCCGTAGCGCATCTCTCCGGGGACCGCGGCAAGGCCGTAGCGACGGACCAACGATCGGGACACCAGTGTGCGAAGGGCGTCGATATCGGAGAGGACGGCGTCTGCGGCAGCCGCGTCGAAACCACCTGCAAAGACTGCACATTCACGCAACACCTTGCGCTCGCCCTCGTCGAGCAGATCCCAAGACCAGTCGATGGCCGCACGCAGGGTGGCCTGTCGACTCGGCCCACCCCGAACCGAGCGACCCAGGAGCCGGAAGCGCTTCGAGAGCCGGTCCTGGAGCTGTGCCGCAGTGAGCACACCCATGCGGGCTGCGGCGAGCTCGATGGCGAGAGGAAGGCGGTCGAGTTCTTCGCAGATCTCGGCGAGGACCCTACGCTCTGGGGCGTTGGGAGCATAGCCCGGCCGCACCACTCGCGCGCGCTCCACAAACAGATCCACCGCCTCGTCCCGGCTCAGAACATCGAGGGGCAGAACAACTTCGCCATCGATACCGAGCGGTTCCCGAGATGTGACCAAGAACCTTGCCTTCGGAGCTGCCTCCAGCCAGCAGCCGACAGTCTGTGCACCAAACTCGGCGACCTGCTCGAAGTTGTCGAAGACAAACATCGCCGGACCGCGCCCGTCGATGGCATGCCCGAGGGTCGTGGCTCGCTGGCTGGAGTCGCGCCGGCTGGAGAGCGGCACCCCGAGGACCGCCGCAACCCCACTGAGGATCTGCTCGAGGGAGCGCACCGCGGCCAAGTCAACGAGCCACACCCCACCCGGCATGGATTCGACCATATCCAGGCCGTATTGCACGGAAAAACGAGTCTTTCCAATACCCGGCGGACCGACCAGGGACACCAGTCTCGCCCCAGCATCCCATTGCGCGGCTACGGCCTCTCCCACCGCACCTCGACCGACGAAGACGCCCTCGGGAGGACGCAGATTGGTGTCGCCCCCGCCCGGCTCTGCAGCCTCGGCAGGCACAAACAGATAGCCGGTACCAAACACCGTGATCAGGTGTCGGGGGGACTTGGGGTCCGCCTCGATCTTGGTGCGCAGGCGCCGCATTGCCGTGTCCACCGCACGGCTCAGAGAGAGCTCGGACCGGCCCCAGACCGCCTCCATCAGCTCGTCGCGGCTCACAGCCTGGTTCGGCCGGCCGGCGAGATAGGCGACCAACGCGAGCTCCCGCTCGGTCAGCGCGCCGCCACGGCCTCCCCGAATTCGCCCCGTGTGGATTTCCACCGTGCAATCTGAGAAGCGGATGACCCCGTCTTCTTCTCCCATGATGGAAGCCTAACCACTCGTCGAAGGCAGCGCCGCGGCCTACGGATTATCCGGCATTCGCTGCCAGATCTCCTTGACGGTCTCTTGCAGGTCCGTCGCGGAGACCTCTTCGGGAGGAACTGGCGCTTCGACGGTGAGCCAGACCTCGGACCACCACCGCCTGAAGGGTTTGGTCATCGCCCGCCCCTCGACCCTCGAGAAGTAGCTCCCCCACAGACCATTCAGGGCCATGGGCACGACCGGCACCGGATCGCGCTCCACGATGCGCTCGATGCCGGTGCGGAACTCGTTGAGCTCGCCATTCTTGGTGATCTGTCCCTCCGGGAAGATGCACACCAACCAACCCTCCTGCAGCTCCTTGCTGACCTGGTCCAGCGCGCGCTGTGGAGACTCCGGATCCACCTTTCTCGACGAGATGGGAATCGCCTTTCCAGCCCGGAAGAGGTAGTTCGCGATTGGCATATCAAAATACGCCTGATCCATGATGTAGCGAGCCGGGCGCTTCACTGCCCCGACCAGGATCAGCCAGTCGATGAAGCTGACGTGGTTGCACACCAGGACCGCCGGTCCCTCCTTTGGGATGTTCTCCATTCCAGACGCCCTCACCCGGTAGAGGATGTTCGAGAGCATCCACACGCAGAAGCGCAGCATGAACTCGGGCACGACGCTGAACATATAGACGGCGACGACCGCATTCATCACCGCAAAAAGGGCGAAGATCGTTGGAATCGACAGATCGATCGCCTGCATTACGATGAGCATCAGCGACGAGCCGACCATAAAGAAGGCGTTGATGATGTTGTTGCCGGCGATGATCCGGGATCGCTCCTCGGGTTCGGAGCGGATCTGAATCAGCGTGTAGAGTGGCACGATGAGGAAGCCGCCAAAGAGGGCGAGCAACGTCATATCCACCATGATCCGCCAACCGTAGGGAGACCCGAGCACCGACAGCGGCCCATACAGCTCAGCGCCCGCGGCCCACGGCTCACCAATCAGCCAGAGATCGAGGGTGAACACCGACATTCCGAACGCGCCAATCGGCACCAATCCGAGCTCGAGGCGCTCGCGGGACAGCTTCTCACAGAGCATGGACCCCAGGCCAATCCCGACGCTGAACAGCGCCAGGAACAGGGTGGCGACACGCTCGTTCCCGTGCAGAACATCCTTGGCATAGAGCGGGAACAAGGTCAGGAAAGCAGCACCGTACAGCCAGAACCAGGAGATGCCGAGGACCGAGAGGAAGATGGTGCGGTTGCGGCGAACGATGTTGATGATCTCGCGAGTCGGGCCAATGGGATTCCACTCGACAACCAGATCGGACTCCACCGCTGGAGCCGTCGGAATCAACGTCGAGATCCCCGCGCCAATGACAGCCACCCCGACCACGGCAACACCGATGGCCTGCGGGCCCCCATCCACGAGGATCAGGACGCCGCCGACGATGGTTCCCAACAGGATGGCCAGGTAGGTCGCGGTCTCGACGAGGGCGTTTCCGCTGACGATCTCCTCGTCGGTGAGGTGCTGCGGGAGGATGCTGTACTTGCACGGCCCGAACACCGTCGACTGGGTGCCCATGGCGAAGAGCACGACCAACAGGATCTCGACCTGGTCGAAGATGAATCCCGTCGCTCCGGCGGTCATAATGCCGATCTCGGCGAGCTTCGTCCAGCGGATCAAGCGCGCCTTGTCCATGGTGTCCGCGACCAGTCCAGCGGTCGCCGAAAACAAGAAGAATGGCAGGATGAAGATCGCACCCGTGAGCGCCACCATCTGGGCCGGTGGGAGGCCGAGAACGCGCGCGCCTCGGAAGGCGATGAGCATCACCAGGGCGTTCTTGAACACATTGTCGTTGAATGCGCCGAGGAACTGCGTCCAGAAGAGTGGCCAGAAACGGCGGTCCTGCAACAACTTCTGATTCATCTATGAGCCCTCGATCGAAGCCTACCGGGGAGGTATGGTGCCGGATGCCCACTGGCGATCGAAAACTCGACGAGTTCGAATCCATCTTCCGAAGTGCGGTGAAGGACGTTTTTCGCTTCGAACCTCCGCAACTGAGCAGTGGGCTCCTAGTCACGGACCTTCCCCGAGCGGAGTCGGCAGCCCTCGAGGTCAAGGTCCGCAGCTTGCTCGCCACGATCGACTCTGCGGAGCAGATGCAGTGGGTCGACCTCGCTGGCGAGGACTGGGCAGCTCCCCGACCCGGCGACCCCATCGACAATTTGCTCGCACAGATCAGGAGCCGCGAGCCGGATCTGATCGTGACCTATCGGCACCTCCTCGACACCAACAAGAACAGCCCCTACACGCTGGGATCGGTGGTCGACACCCTCACCCAGGCCATCCCGACCCCGGTCCTCCTTCTCCCACCTCCCATCGACGGTGTCTTCTCGTTCGACGGCGGGACCCAGCGGGTCATGGTGGTCACCGACCATCTCACGGGCAACGACCAACTCGTGAACTATGGCGTCGAGTTCACAAGCCAAGAAGGAACGTTGTACCTGGCTCACGTCGAGGATCACGCCACCATGGAGCGCTTCCTCGACACCATCGACAAGCTGCGACGCGTCGACTCGAACCTGGCCCGAGAGCAGATCCCGGAGAAGCTGCTCTCCATGCCCGCCGACTACATCGAGTCCATCGTCGAGGTCCTCCGCGCCCGAGAGATCCGCGAGACCCTGGTCCCGGTGGTGCGTATGGGCCACGGTCTCACCGACTACGAGCGGCTCATGACCGAGCACGAGATCGACCTGCTCATCCTGTCCGGAAAGGATGAATCCCAGCTCGCAATGCATGGAATGGCACATGCCATCGCCGTCGAGCTGCGCCACAAACCCCTGCTGTTGCTCTGATGCACGAGGTCTCCCTGACAACGACCTTGGTCTTCGCTGGTGTGCTCGTGGCGATGGTCGTCTCGCTGGCCGCCGAGGAAAAGCTGCACGCCAAGAAGTCGATGATCACCGGCCTGTTTGCGGTGATCTCACTCCTGATGGCGGCGGTCGCCGGCATCCTTCCCTTCGGTGATATCGCGCTTCCAAACGGCCACCACGTGGCGATGCCGGTCTACATCCCAGCCATCGACTGGGGCGTGATCTCGATCATCCTCGGCGCGTCTCTGTTCGTGGACGTCGTCAGTCGATCCGGGATCTTCACGTGGACGGCCATCCGACTCACCAAGCTCTCCGGCGGCGACCCCTTCCAGCTGCTCTGCTACTACGCGGTCCTTACCGTGGTGTTTTCCGCGGTCCTCAACAACGTCACGGCGATGATCATCGTCGGCTCACTGACAGCGGTCTCCCTGGCAAAGCTCGGCAAGACCGATCTGATGCTCGGCTTCCTCCTCACCGAGGGAATGCTCACCAATGTCGGCGGCCTGCTCACGCTCATCTCGTCTGTTCCAAACATCATTGTCGGGAACCTGGCGGGAATCCCGTTCATGCAGTTCTTCTACGTCGCGGCACCCTACACGGTGGTGGCGTCGATAGTGACCGTTGGGCTTGCAGTGACCTTGTTCGGGATCCGGCCCCTCGAAGGCGACGACCAAAAAACCTCCGCCCGCGAGCTCGTGCAGGCCTTCGACGAGAACGACGCCATCGAGAGCCCGACCTTTTTTGCGATCTCGTGGATGCTGTTGCTCGCGTTCATCGCCACCATCGCCGCAACCTCGGTCTTGCCCTACGTCAGCGAGCTGGGAATGGGTTTTGTGGCGATGGCCTTCGCCGTGATCGCGATGATTCGCTACAAACACGACGTGGACAAGAACTATTCGGCGTTTGACTGGGATCTTCTCTTCTTCTTTGTCTACCTCTTCATCGTCATCAACGTCATGGAACACGCTGGCGTCCTGGACCTGGTCGGCGAGGCCATTGGAGACCTGATCGATCTGGGCGACAACATCGGAGCGGGCGCGCTTTTGTGGAGCAGCGCCCTGGCATCAGCAGTGACCGACAACGTCCCACTCGCCGCCGTCCTCGGGAAAATCCTCGCCGCGAGAGAGGGCATCACGCCGGACTCCAACCTCTGGTGGGCCTGCATCTTCGGCGCAAACCTCGGCGGAAACTTCACGCCAATCGGCTCTGCGTCTACAGTGGTGGCGGTGAGCGTGATGCACAAACACGGCCTGAAGATCAGCTTCGCGGGGTTCGTCCTCAAAGCGCTCCCCTTTGCCATCATCCACGTGGTGCTGGCCACCGCATACGTCCTGGCCTTTCTCTAAATGCCGAAGATCACCTGGATCCAGCACGGACGCACAGGCCCACCTGTCCTGCTCATCATGGGATTCACGATGCTCGGCCGGGTGTGGCGCCCCCAGCTTCAGACGCTGTCCAAGCACCACCGTTGCATCACCTATGACCACCGTGGAATCGGGGAATCCGAGGGGAGCCGCGACTGGTTCACGATGTCTGACATGGCCCAGGACGCGATGGGGGTGCTGGACGAGGCGGGCTGGGATGCCGCGCACATCGTCGGCGTCTCCATGGGTGGAATGATCGCGCAGGAGCTTGCGATCACGGCCCACCAGAGAGTCCTCTCCCTCTCCCTGATCGCGACCCATGGCGGCGGCCCTACGGCCTGGATCCCGCCTCTGCGGGGTCTACGGGGACTGCTGGACGCGACCCGAGGCGACCGGGCCAGCCGCGTCCGTGGCCTGGAGCGAATGCTCTACCCCCCCGAGTGGGTCGCCACCCAGGATCGCACTTCCTTCCTGCAATCTCTCGAGGACCGCCTGTCGTACAGAGCCCCGAGAGCCATCGCGATCCGGCAGCTGCGAGCGGTGTCGAAACATCGAGCGCTGAAGCGTCTTGGAGCGGTCTCGGCGCGGAGCCTGGTGATCCAGCCAGGTCGCGATGTGCTCATCGATCCCAGAAACAGCGAGCTCCTTGCGCAGGCTCTGCCCAAAGCCGAGCTGGTCCGCTTTCCAGAGGCCGGCCACGGCATCATCCACCAGGAAGCCGACGCCCTCAATAGCCGCCTACTCGCGCACTTCGCAGGGTAAGCTGTTTGCTGATGACTGCCTGGCTGATGCTCGCGACGCTGATGATGAGCCCGATCGCCATGGGCGGAGGCGCCGAGAACAGGGCGGAGGCGCAGCGGCTCACCCAAGAGATGGCCACCCTCGCCGATCGGAACGCCTGGTCAGGGGTGTCGCGGGCCTACAACAGCCTGGTGGCGCTGCCGGGTGTGGACGTGATGCTCGAGATGCACCTCCTCGGCGCGAGTGCCGCGCAGGCCGAAGGCGACGTCAACGGGATGTGGGCGTGCCTGAATCGGGCCGTCAAGACAGATCCGCTCCACGAGGACGCGCTGATGTGGCGAGCCACACTGATGGCGACGTATGGCGAGGTCGACCTGAAGGTGGCAAAGAGCTTCGAAGGAGAAGTGGTCTTGCTCGGCGTAGATATTGGCTTCAACCCCGAGTATCGCAACGTCTTCGTGGCCGCCCAGGAAGCGCTGGACGCCGACCGTGGCTATCACGGCCTACTCCCCCTCGGCCGCTACCAGTTCGGCCCGGAGAAGTTCGACGTGGTGGGGGGACCGCTCGTAAAGATCACCCTCAAACCACCCAAATAATCAGGCACTCGCGTTGTCGATGAGGGCCTTGGCCGCCGACGCGATGTCCGAGTTCGCGTGGTCCTTGAACGCCTCGGCCCGCTCCAAAACCCTGCTGTTCCGGCGATAGCGGAGCATCACGAGGGCTATCCTCACCTCGTCGACCGACGCCCGCCGACTCCAGACCTTCCACCAGGGCTCGGCGGACCGGTCGAGGACCTCGAGAAAGGGGACCTCGGTCCAGCCGGCGTTCGTGGCCAGCAGCCAGGTGAGTTCCTTGCGGCGCCGAACCCAGCCAGTCTCGGAGAGGAACTGTCGGATCTTTCGGTCCGCTGGCGAGTCCTCGTGAACCAATGTCGTCGGCACCGCCTCGGCGTCGCGGGGCTGGACTTCCGCCGAGGTCCAGGGGCGCTCCAGGAAAGCGAGCTCGGCGTAGTCCCCGTGCTGCCTCGGAGGCACCACCGGCCGAGAGTTGTAGATGGGAACCGCATTCTGCAGCGCGTAGGAGGTGAGATCGGCCCGCAGCTCGAGTGCGACCAACATCGCCGATAGCTCCATCTGCACGTCGGCCACGGATGGTCGGCGCTTGTGGGAGTAGGTGCACATCTTGCCGATCAGCTCAGCGAGGGGCTCAGGGTTCTCCAGCCCGTGGGGAAGATCCAGATCCGCAAGGCGATCCAGGCTCTTGGCCAGCTGCTCCTGGTGTTTCTTGGGCGCCGACGGCAGCAGCGGTGACCGACCCGTGAGGAGCTCGTAGGTAGTCACCCCCAGAGCGTAGACATCGATGGCGGGTGAGTCGGCGACGCCGTCGAGACGCTCGGGGGCCATGTAGCCCTGTGTGCCCATGATGGTGGACACCGTGCTGGTCTCGCGGTCGTCGAAGTCGCCGGTGGCTACTCCAAAATCGACGACCTTGACCTCGCCGCTCAGAGACAGGAGGATGTTGGAGGGTTTGATGTCTCGGTGGATGATGCACATCCGGCTGCCGTCGGTGTTGACCGTGTTGTAGGCGGCATCCAGGGCCAGCGCGATCTGTCGCACCATCTCCAGTGCGACGGCGACAGGGGCCTTGTCGTGGCGATTGAGGAGCTGGCGGAACGAGACCCCCTCCACCCACTCCATCAGCAACACAGGGCGACCACCGACATCGAGGAGCCGCTCGACTCGAACGATGTTGGGATGGCGGAGCTTGAAGAGCATGCGCGCCTCGTCGCGCGCCCTCGCCAGAATCTTCGGACGATTCAGGTAGTCAGATTTCAGCGCCTTGACCGCGACCACCCGACCACCCTCATCGAGGTAGCGCGCCACCGCGACTGCACCGTACGCACCGGTGGCCGAGATCTCGAGGATTTCGAAAGGCGCCTCCTGGACGGTCACAGTGCTCCTTCTGCTGTACAAGACTGCCCAAGGTTGGCGCCCCTTGCAACGTGGCTAGCCACCCTCTCCCGAGAGCCGCCTGAGGCCATTGAAACGAACTGCTACAACTTTGTCGGCCTTCGGACATATTATGGCGCCCCAACGCGCTATAGAATGAGCGCACGTGTCGCCGCTTTTCGGGGAGGAGCAGGCGTAAGCGTGCCACAGCTTCGGAACTGTCAAGGAGTGGCAATGAATTTTCGGATGGTGTGCCCCAAGTGCCATACGCCAAACTTCAGTATCGAACGGGATAATCGCAGTTACGCGCCCCGGGGTCAGATGTTCGAGATGATCTTCTCCTGTCGCTGCGGAAAGCAGCTCTTTGGTGATCAGATCGAGGCCGAATACCTGCGTCAGCAGACCATATTCGAAGCCAAGGAACAAACTCGTAAATCAGAGCTCGCCGAGGCCGCTGCCGCGCCTCCGCCGCCCACACGTCCCGCGCCGTCAAAGGCCGCAAGCACCGACGAGGTCGACGAGAACTGGGAGGAGCCGAGCAACGACGAATCCACACCTGACACAGGCGGAGGCGACCTCGACAGTTGCGAGTGGCATATCTGCAACAACCCGCCGCGGCCGAACTCGAAGTACTGTTCACGAGACTGCTCGAACAAGAATGCTCGGCTTCGCTACAAGAAGCGCAAGAACGCCGATAAAGCCGCAGCCTAGGCACGGTCATTCCGGCCACCTATCCGCTATATGGTAGTTTTCCTCGTCAGTGTTGCGCTCGGAGCCGAAGCAACGGTATTGCTCTCGGTGCTCGACCCATCCGGGCGCGAGGTCACCCATGACGAGGCGGCTCTACCGACAGCGCACAACTTCGACTTCTTCAGAGACGGGCGAACCTGGGTGCTGGATGTGAACACCACGCCGAGCGGCTCAAAGGTCGAACTCGTCGCGGTCCTGAGCGAGCGGAAGAAAAAGAAGCTCAAGAAAAAGACTGACGAGCACCTCACACTCGACGAAGACGTGATGGACACCCTCATCGTCAGCGGCGGCAAGAAAGCAGGCGAATGGGAGGTCACCGGCCGGTGGGCAGAGGCCTTCCACCCGAGCGAGCCGACGCCGGGTCCCGAGTCACGAAGCCGCTTCGTGCTGGTCTGGGACGATGCCCCGCTATACCGAAATCCACGAAACAAGCGGGACATCGAGGTCGAGCTCGAACTCGAAAGTGGCCGAACAGACCGCCGAACCCAGGTCTCGCCGTTCAAGGCCGTACATTCCTGGGGCACCACCCACTACGAGGTGGAGAGCGTTCCGCTGAAGCTCGAGCCGCACTGCTACGAAGGAGCGCCCCCACAACGGTCTCACCCGTTCCAGTTCTACGCCGCCAACATCGACATGGTCGAGCTCACCACCGAAGAGGTCCAAGAGTCCTTCGACGACGGCACCGGCTACCGGCTCGCCGCTGGGGTCGCTGTCGAGACGACCGACACCGGCCAGTGGGTCCGGGTCGGCGATGTCGGGCTCCCGGTCCAGGTGAGTGAGGACGTCCTGGGCAGCCTCTATCGACCTAGCCGGCACTTCCCAGCGGTCGACACGGGATGGACAGCTGACATCGAGAAGGGCGGAATCCTTGGCGAGATCAAGCTCGGAGAAGTGACCTGGTACGGCGACGAGCAGGCCCGGCTCCAGGGCCGGGCAGGCGTCGAGGATCCAGTCGTCACCATTCGCACACGGTGCGCCGAGGTCCGCCTGCGCATCGACGGCGAGCGGGTTCACAGACCCTGAGCGAGACGCGCGAAACGATACTCGAGCTGGGGATGAACGTCCTCGCTCCGACCGTGGTCCTGCTGTTCCTGAGTGGCGACGACTACCTCGGGCCTGAGATCGGGCTCGGGCTCGGCCTCTCGTTTCCGATCCTGCACGCGGCGCGATCGCTGTGGCTGAAGGGCTCCGTCAGTCCACTGTCAGTCATCGCCGTCGTCAGCGTCCTGCTCACTGGCGGCATTGGCCTGCTCAAGCTGGAAGCCCGGTGGTTTGTGCTCAAGGAGGGCCTGGTCTCGGTGGCATTTGCCGTCCTCACAGTGGCGTCTCTGTGGAGCCCGTGGCCGGCGGTCGAGGTCATGTGGTGGATTGTCTACGACGAGGACAAGGTGCGAGCCGCCCTCGCTGAGAATGGGCAGACCGAGTCCTTTCAGCGCGATCTCACCCGAACAACTTGGTGGTTTGGACTGGTCATGCTGGGCGCCGCAATCGCCACCTGGGCACTCGCTTGGTATCTGGTCACCGCCGATGCGGGGACGACCGAGTTCAACGAACAGCTCGGGCGCTATACCTTCCTCAGCTTCCCCGTCATCACCTTCCCGTCCATGGGAGTGATGGTCTACGTGATGAACAAGCTCATGGATGCCACCGAGGAGAAGACGGGGAAACACTCCGAGGATCTTCGGCGCGGGGAGGCTTCGGGGTAGACGGCTTCGATCGCGATGGAACGTGACGGAGGGCGTCTGTGAGGTGCCATTGCCAGGGCGGAGGTGGCGTTTGGGCTAGCGCTGCTGGAAAGGGAGGTGGGGAGTCGAGGCCGGATCGGATTTGGACTGGCCGGAAGGTCGGGAGTATCGCAGGGCAGCATAGAGAACCGAGTCGACAGGTTCCAGGGGAGCTACCGCTAGAGGGAGAACTGCGTTCTCCCTCCGGCTCCGCCTCCTCCCTCTTGCTGTATGCGACCATTGCCGATTTGTGGAATCCAATGTGCGAGCTTGGCACGCTTCGTGCGCGGAGGAACCGCTAGGAGTTCCGAGGATGGTCGACCACAAACGCACGCAGCGTATCACCAAAAATAACTTTCGACGGGCGCTACTGGAGCCTGCGGAGGTTGGGCGTCGATTCAAGCGCCCTAGCCTTCGTCGGCCTCGGTCGCGAGGCGAAGTGCCAGACCGCCGAGCGCTACAGAGAGCACACCGACCGCAGCCAGGACCCAGTGCCCGGGCCGGGGCTCCACTTTCTCGAGAGCGACAGCAACCGCGACCGGCGCTCGACGCGGCGGGGCGGGGGCTGGCACGACAGGAACCGGACCGGCGAGGGCGACCAGGGAGGCTGGACTATCCAGGATCTCTCCTCGCACGAGTGTCAGGTCGTAACCCGGCTTTCGGCTCCGGCCGGATCCGTAGACCATGGTGACGTCGTGCTCGGCAGGGGCAACCAACCAGGCCTCCGAGACCGCGACCGACAGCTCGGGCTCGAGGATTGGTAGGGGCAGGCTGTCCCGATTGTCCAGCTCCACCCAGATCGTCTCGGGCACCCTCTTCCCAAGTTCGAGCACCAGCCGACTGACTCCTTCGCCGCTCCCAACCCAGCGAGCGTGCGCGATGGTCTCGGAGTCGGCCTTCACAAAAGCGGTACGCTCGAAGCGCCGCCGCTCGGTCCGCAGCACCAGTCGCTCGATGGGGATGTTGGCCTGTGGCAGATCGACGCGCACTCGGGTCATGGACCCCTGCTCCGTCTGGCTCCAAGTCACGCCACTGAGTCGCTCGGACCCGCTCGTTGAGAGCACATGGGGCACCGAGCGCCCGTCGCGGGTGACGAACCGTAGGTCGGGAATGCCGTCACGGGTGCTGGCGAGCACAGCGGGTGTGAGGCGAACCCGAACGAGCCCCTCGCCGCGTTCTACGGCTTGTTCCTTCGCAAACAGCGACACATTCACGCTCGGTCCCGGCGCGGCGAGGCCGTCGGTCACCATGGCCCAGGTCCACGCGGGATTGGCGTGGGGAGCTTCTGCGTCGACTCGGGGCGTACGTTGCCGAGCCAGCGGCCCGCTGACCCGGTCGAGATCGTAGCCCTGGCCACTGGGTCCGCAGCCGTAGATGTCGTGTCGGCCGGCCTCCACATCCGGAAGAAGCAGCGCTGCACCTCGGATTCCAACCTGTACATCGCCCACCGAGAGCACTGGGCTCCGCCCGTCATCGACGTCGAGCGCGATTCGGCGACCGGCATTGCCACGCCACTTGACCCGGGTCTGATCGATGGACTCCCCGCCGACCTCAACGCGTTCGAATCGGCCACTCGTCATCTTCTTTCCGTGGTCTCCGAGCACGATGACCGGCCTGCTGAACAGGGCTTCTTCGGGATCGACGCCGATGGAGCGAACGGGCAGTCCAGCCCGAGGCAGGCTGACCGCAAGCTCGCTGTGGGTGGCGCTGATGGGAAATGGATCGTCGGCCGGGATCGAGAGCGTCACCTCTCCCACCTGTCCGACGTTCTCCACCAAGCCGTCGAACTCCACCCAGGTGTGGGAGTGCCAGCACTGGATCGGCATGATGTCCACCCGCCACGCGCCCCGTTCCATAGCTGGCGGTAGCGGCACCCGGTCCTTGAGGTCGGCACCCGTGGAGGGCAGGTTCCAGATCAGTGTCGAGACCCGCTGCGACTTTCCGGGCTCCCAGATCGTGACGCGAGCCACGGTGCGCCTCGGCAGGTTCCGGATCCGCAAGGCGCGAACGGGCTCCTTGGATCTGGGCCGATGTACGAGATAGCTCCAGTGCATTCGCGAGATCTGCACCGGCTCCCAAGTCAGCGAACTGAGCTCTGGGGGATGCTGGTCACTGGTGCGTACTGCATAGGGCACCTCGGCGCCGGACTCGTCTACGATCAGATAGCTGGTCGGATCGGGACACTGGGCGAGCCATTCCACGGGTAGGTCCACCCGCGTCGGACCGTCGAGTGGGGCCTCGAAGCTGCCGGCGACTGGATAGGCACCGGAGTCCGCGGCCATGCCGTACTGGAGAGCGAGCAGGATAGCGATCATGCCAGCTCCTCGACCATTTCCGACCTGCTCCCAGCCCGCTGGAGGATGCCTGCAGCGGTGAAGAACAATGGTCCAACGCCCAAGAGGAGCAGGACCCGCCCGAAGCCCTGCAGCACCCACAGGTCGAAGAGTCCGATCTTGGCTACCACGACGGCGAACAGGGCAACCCCAAGCCAGCGGATGCTCCGTCTCACACCAGCGCCGTAGCCGAGCAGACCGAGTGCGAAGACGGCCCAACCCAGGGTGCGCGCCAGCTGGGCGCGAACGGCCACGTCGTAGAGCGTCAGCTCGCCACTCTCGGCGAACCCGTGGGAGACCTGCAGGTTCAGCATCGCGAAGAGCACCACGATTCCGGACAGCTCGAGGATGCGGCGCACGTGGGCGACATCGCCGAGGCGCTCGGGCAGTTCGATCCACCGGGAGGCGCCAAGCAGAGCGAGAGCGGGCAGGCCATAGCCATAGAGAATCCAGTTCCACACCGTGGGATGCAGGACTGCGTGGTACGTCATCACCGCCGGATTGAGGACGAGACGCACGGTCACTGCGGCCAGCAAGGTCAGCGACGCGATGGCGATCACGGGCTGACGCACGGTTCGGGTCGCCCAGGCCAGGGCCATGCCCTCCAGCGCCCAGCCGACGGTGAGCCACTCGCGCTCGAGCTGCATCGGGACGGCCATGCTCGCGAAGAGCAGCGCGACGACCAGGTACACGGAGTGAGCTACTTTGCGATCTCGGTCGCCGAGTCCAAGCCAATCACTGCCGGCCGCCGCGACGCCACCGACCGCCACCACACCCATCAGCAGTCCAACAACGCCACCCAAACCGCTCCCGGTCCAGTCCTGCCATCCCAGATAGATCGGAATGACCAGGATCGGAGCGAAGAGTGCTGGGGCAAAGCGCATTGCGGGCAACTTTCCAGGCGACACGAAGAACGGCGCAGCCAGGGACATCACATACAGGATCGAGGCCACACACACAGTGGCCACCGCCGGCGCGCTCGAGACGGTCAAGCAGGCCGTCGCAGCAACGATTCCGAGCGGCGGGAAGAGGTTTCCCTCCTCGGACATCGAAAGCTCCGAGCGATAATCCTCGCGGACCAGGTCCAGTCCGATCAACCAGGAGGCCGCGGCGATGGCGACGCCGATTACGGGCAGGAACTCGCTGTTTGTAGTGGAATAGGCCACCAACACCGCAACGGCGCCGGGCAGGGCGACCACCAAGGTGCGCTCGATCCGTCGCTCGAGGTCCACCGGCACGCCGAGCAGCGCGTCCGCAATCCAGACGGCGGCGACGGGAACCAGGGTCAGCCCCACCAGGGAAGACCAGGCCACGCCACCCGAAAGAGCCCACTGAGTGCCCATGGCGCACAGCGCAACGCAGCCGACTCCAGTCGTGATGAAGCCGAGCCCCATCCACTCACGACGAGCAGCAACAGCGCGAATGAGCGTGGTGAGGCCGACGACCGCGGCCAGTGAAAAGGCAGTAGCAACCTCCGGTCGACCGAGTCCGATGGTGGGAATCAGGGCGAGGAGCGCGATTCCCGCGGCACCGACAAACGGGATGGCAAGGCGCTTCGACACGCCAGGCCAGAGCGCGCCGGCAGCGAACAGGGCGCCAAGGAGGGCTGCGGACAGAGAGGCGACGCCAGCGGGATGTTCGCCGTAATCGACGATCCCCCAGGCCAGACGCACTCCGAAGGTCGTGATGACCGACAGCCAGGCCAGGACGACCCAGCGCCGCTTCACGGAGGCGTAGATCGCCGCGCAGTCGAGCAGCCCCAGGTACAGGAAGTACATCGCGATGTCGCCGGTCCCGTCTGACATGAGCAGCGGCGTGGCCATGCCACAGAGGAATCCGAGAGAGGCCATGAGTTGGCTGTTGCGACGGATGGCGAACACCGCCCCGACCGCCGTGACCAAGAGCAGGAGTGCGAAGGTCGGCACACGACCAAAGAAGCCATACCAATCATAGCCGGCGTACAGGCTTAGATACAGCGTCCCCAGCCCACTCCCCGCGAGCCCGGCAGCGGGAACCCGCCAGCCTCGGCCCCAGAGCAGGTCGCCGCCCACCATCGCCGCGGCACCCAGGCAGATGGCCCCGGCGAGGACCAGCTCGGGCGGGATCATCGCGGTCTGCCAAGCTGCCCGGAAGCCGTACACGACCCCCATAAGCACGAAGATCGCCCCAAACAGGCTGGCCGCCAGCGCGAAGAGCCGGTCGATTGAGGACTCGGCAAAGACCGCGGCGAGTTTGTTCACGAATGCGGGCATGGGAACTCCTCCTACTGAAGAAGTTGTACCGGCCGAGCTTGAAGGTCAGCCCAATCCCCTGTGAACTGTTTCCCACGGTTGGATGAAAGCCGTGTGAATGGGGTAGAATCACCGCTCACGGAGTGCCTCATGGACCTGACGATGCGGCTAGAGCGCGCGCTCACACGCGACTTCCCGGCTCTTGTCGCTGCCGTGGCCGCCGCCGAGAACGCCCTCACCGAGATGGAGCGCTCCCAAGAGGAGCGATTCGCCGCCAAGGTAGGTACCGGCTTTACCAACAAGACGTCCCAACCCGATGAGTACGAAACCTCCCTTCGGCTCTACAATATCAAGGCAGTACGCCGAGATTGGGACGCCTTCAAGGCGGCCATGGACGCCCATGTCGCCCGAGAACTCGCCGAGTTCGTTCCCCTGGCACGCCGGATCGCCGCAGGTACGGCCGGGATCTCCGACGAGATGATCCGGCTCATCGACGCGCTGGATGTCGAGCATCAGGATCTGCGAAAGCTCGCCTTGCCGCTCCGTACCCACGCACTCAGCGTCGAGCCGATTCGCGCCGAGCTCAACGTCGCGAGCTCCGCACTCACCGCGCACATTCGCATGCACGATGTGGAGCTCACGCCACAGCTGAATCAGGGAACGTCACCGGGCGCCGACCGACGAGACACCGAGGACCGCTATCGGCACTCCCGCTCCATCCGCGCCAGCAGCCGCCCAGCACCAGTCCGTGAAGAGAAGCCCAAGGAAGGACTCCTGCACCGCTGGTTCTCTCTGATCCGCAGGCAGCGCTAGCCGTGTCCAAGGGGCCCTTCGAGATCCTGGAGATCCGCGCCAGTGGCTCCTATGCGGCCGTGTGCCTCGCCAAGCGCACCACCGGCGCTCTGGGACGAAGGGTGGGTCTCAAGGTGCTGCGAGCGACGCTCATCGACAACCCACAGATCCTCACTCGCACCCGCGACGAGGCCCGCGTCCTCTCCATGCTCAACCACCCCAACATCGTGAAGGTCGAGGAACTCCTTGGGATTCAACGACGGCCGGTGATGGTGATGGAGTGGGTCGCTGGAGTGAGCCTGCGCGAGCTTCTCGATCACAACCGTGACGGTCTGCCCATCGCAGTGTCCATGGAGGTCATCTGTCGAACCGCCCGAGCCCTGGAAGCTGCACAGGATGCTCGCGATGCTGACGGTCGAACACTACGAATCATCCACCGGGACATCAAACCCGCGAACATCCTGCTCTCCACCCATGGCCAGGTGAAGGTGGTCGACTTCGGGCTGTCCCGCGGCGAGTATTACGAGCGAGAGACCTCGACAGTTTCCACTCTGCTCGGCTCCATGGGCTACATGGCACCGGAGAGATTTGATGGCGGCCCGGGCGACCGCCCCGAGATCGACGTGTATTCTCTGGGGCTCACCCTCGCCGAGCTGACGTGCGGCGTGCTCGCCGTCTTGCCGAGAGATCCCGATACCCACCGCCCAGCGCTCCTCAAATACCTCGGGCAGGTCTCCTCCTCAGAGCTGGACGATCAAGCCAATGAGACATTGCGAACTCTGATCACCGACATGTGCCACGGCGAGCCTGTCGACCGCATCGGTCACCCTGAGGTCCAGAGCCGTATCAAGGAACTGCAGCGAAGTGTAGGACTTCAAAGCGATCTCAGTGCCTACGCCGCCGATGTGGTGGCACCCATGTACAACAACAGACCACGTCTTCCGCCTCGAGCCCATCCCGCCTGGGAGGACATCTGTTTCCTCGAGGACCCGGAGGCCCCCCTTCCCGCCAAGCTCGCTGCCGACGAGCCAATGGGCACCGAGACCGACGAGGCCAACGACCGCATCCGCGAATTCATGGCAAACGAGGGCTGGGAGAGTCAGAAACGAGAGCTGAAGTGGCTGCTCGCCCTGAACTCGCAGTGGAGTTCACAGCCCTTCCTTGAGGTCCTCCAGCGCGCAACCCAGCCGTGGTGGCGATTCTGGGCACGCCCAGCGAATGACGCGCAGGTGGCCTTGTCGCTGGAGGTCCTCAAACACCGGCTCTCCCCACGCCTGAACGAGATGGCACGAGAGCTGCTGGACCACCCGGACGAACGGATCTCCGCCGCAGCCAAAGTCCTGATCGTTCGCTTCGAGTCGAACAGCCGCTAGACGGTCTAGTGCTTCTGGACGACCTTGCTCGCGTCGTCGTCGGGGATGGCGCGGAGCTCGATTAGGTCGATGTTGGCGCTGATGAACGCCTCGCTCGTCATCTTCACTTCGACACCCGCGCTGTAGCGGAGCTGAAGCTCGGGATCCTGCTCGGCGCGCTTTCCGAAAGTGTACTCGGTCAGCAGCGTTGGCGGCTCGATGTCTTCATCTTCGTCGCGGTTTCGCGGGGGCTCTTCTTCTTCGTTTGCCAGGGTGCCGACCATGGTGCTGCCCTTGGCGGGAATCACACCTTCGACCGCAATCTCGACCTTCTCGAGCTCGTGGCCCTTCTCGTCTTTGATGGTCGCCTGGATGACCAGATCGGTCATTGGATAGACCGAGGTGTTCCGGAGCATGAACTGGAAGACGGTGATGTCCTCTTCGTCCTGGCCGGGGAGCTGCTGCCAGCTGGCGTTGTTGACCTCGACGTAGCGATCGGGGTTGTACAGAGGATCGTACTCCTCTTTCACGTCTTCGCCGCCGAGCTGATACATCGGGATCACGGCGTCGTATGGAATCCAACCCTCGGCACCATCCTCGGCCCGAGCGCGGTAGAAATCGCCGCGCTTGGCGAGGAGCACCAGCACCTGGTCCTTCTTGAGGCCCGAGCTCTGCCTGGCGCCATTCTCGGGCTCGGACAGCAGGGCTTGGTTCGCTTCGGTGACGATCATGTCGGCATAGGTGAGACCGCCGTCGCCGATGATCTCTTCGTCACCGCGGGGGAGCTGGTTCCACAGTATGGCCATGGCGCCGCCACCGACCAACACAACCAAAGTCATGATCGCCGCTGCAACCAGCGTAATCATCGCGCCCAGCTTGGACTTCTTGGCCATGTAGTCGTCGAAGTCGTCGGGACCACCGGCGCCCTGACCGTCGAAGATCGCCTTGAGATCTGGAATCTCGGTGGCGTACATCCAGTCCGACGCGCCCGGCGGCTGCACCATGTCGCCGGCCTTCAGCTTTCCCTTCTCGGCCAGCTGCTTGAGCTCGCCAAGACTGTCCACCTTGAACTGGTTGTCACCTTGAGTGACGAGCCACTCCGTCATGCGCTGCATGCCCTCCGGCATGTGTCCTACCTTGCGCACAAACTCCAGGGCAACCGATCGAAGCCTATTTGGGGCTGCTTTGACTGCATCATGACCAGCACCGAACCTTTTTGACGATCACCAGGCAAGATCGAACCAGAGATCGGTCACGAGAAAGGTCTGGTAAGGATCTCCCCAGTCATTCGGGTAATGGTCGCAGAAATAGGTGTCGCCGCCGCACCAACCAGCCGCAAAACCCAGGGACAGTGTGTTCGAGGACAGATCCATCGAGGACAGGTCGATGTCGATGCCAATCCGGCGGCTGTCGAGGTTCGAAATCACGGGCGGAGTGAGGCTCCACCAGGCCGCGAGAGTGTAGCCGCGGAGCGTTCCGACGCCGGACTGCGAGACCAGCTGGTACTGCTCCCAGTAGGCGTAGTCGCTCTCCATCCACGCCTCGATGAACAGCGTCGAAGGGTCGTAGTCCACCGATGAGGTGAGCTCCACGTACAGAGTGGACGCGATCACCCGCCACCGCCCGATCACCAGATCGAAGGGGTAGTCGAGCACTGCGTCATCGGAGGCGTCGGGGAGCTGGGTGAACCACGTCCACCCAGGCTGGCTTACGAAGATCTCTGTGGCGACGACCCACTGCCCCTGGTGGTCGGCGCAGTCGATCTGGAACGAGAGCACTTCCCCGACCTGCCCACCGTCGAGGCGAAGCTCGAACTCCAGGGGTCCAGCAGCACCGGGAGCGATGGGCGGAGTCAAAGAGAGATCCTGGAGGATCGCGACCGCAGGCGGCCCGGTGAGTGTGCAGACGAGATCACCCGTGGCCAGCTCGCCGAGATTCGTCAACGACACGCCGATGGTCGCGGTCTCTCCGACATCGAGGAGCCCGTCGCCGTTGCCATCGAAGTCCACGATGTCGGTGCCAATCACGTCGAGGATCGGCCACGGCACCTCGATGACGGTGTCGGCGTAGAAGACCTCCTGACTGTCTTGGACCTCGATGGTCACCGAGATCGGGCGGGAGTCGATTTTCGAGGGATCAATCGAGATATCCGCGATGACGTAGGCCAGCTCGGACCAGTCGGAGCCCAGGTCGTGGGGTCCGGGATCCGGGAAGCTCACCGCCGGGTCGGCGCTGGACAGCGTCGCCGTCGTCGCGCCCACTGTCGTTCCACCGAGGTTGTCGAGGGTCAGTTCCCAGCTCACGGTGTCACCCGGCGCCACGGGCTCGGGATTGGTGTGAGAGTCGACAACCGCAGGTCTCGGGCGGGAAGGCAGATAGAACCACGTCTCCTCGGCATCAAACGGCCCGAGATCGGCGCGGTCGTAGATCGCGCCGTCGGTGGCGATCTCAAAGCGGACGAGATCGCCAGCGCTGTCTCCATCCACCCTCACCCACCAGCGCTCCGGGCCATCAACGGGCGGAAGCGCCTGGGCGACGGGGGTCAGGTCGACCAGCCAGCTGTGGGCCGTCGCCGTCAGGATCGCCGAGACCACCGGGATCTCTACGGTCGGGTTCGCCGGATCCCCAGAGCCGATGGCGACCTCGAGAAAAGCCTCCCCATCCAGCTCGATCTCCACGCTCGCAGCTGAAGGATCGCCGATCATGAGGCTCTCTGGCCACTCCCAAGCGTCCACCCCGTCAGTGGCAGACACGATGTACGGCACGAGCACATTGTCCTGATGAGCTGGATCGATGGCGATCGGGACCTCGAAGTGAGCGCGCTCTCCAGCATCAAGGGACTGATCGACGAGTTCGAAGTCGAACACCAGACCGTCCAGGCTTCCCATGAGATCGAAGTCCACCAGCGGCGCGCCGCGGTTCTCCAGATCGAAGGACAGCGTCGTCACCTCGCCTGGATGAACCGGCGTCTGTGCGAACTCCAACAGGTGGATGTCGGGACCGAGTTCGTCGACAGCGACGTCGTCGATGACCCACATATCGGCGTAGATCCCCTCGTATCGCCATGCAATCGACACGCGCTCCTCTCCCGCCCACAGGGAGAGATCCACCATCTGTCCCGGCGCCCAGGCGTCCTCGAGGGGCGCAGAGACCTCAGCGGCCAGAACATAGGCGCCATCCGCTGGATCAGCCGAGCCCGTCGACACCCACACCGAGTGGGTCGACAGCGTCGTGTCGTCGCCAAACTCCTGCCAGCTGACCTGAGCGGTCTGCAGACCAGACAGGTCGAGGAGCGGAGTGATCAGCCAGTCGTCGTGGTTTGTCTCGTTGTCGAGTCCGCGCCGATGCCGAACCGCCCATTCCCCGGAGAAGGCGTGGACCTGGGAGAGAGACCACTCGAATCCCGGCGTCTCGAGCGCATATTCGTTGAGCCCCATCAGATACAGGGAGAAGGTGTCGGTGGCTTCGTCGAAGTCCTCGGACCACGGAGCCGGCTGGGCGAAGGGAACCACCTCCAGCACAAACGGCGCCTCCTCTCCCCCCTCTGGCAGGGCGCTGGAGACCACGAAGTCGGAGTCGTCGATGGCCTTGAACCAGTACTCGAGGCCCGGCGCCTGAACCTGGAACTCGGCAGACCAGGTGTCCACGCCCTCGCTTAGGGGCACCTTGTCGAACACCCTCCCACCGAGGACCCGTTGGTAGGCGGACACCTCCAGGATGCCGTCCGGATCCGAGGCCGCGACCTCCAAGGTCACGACATCTCCGTCGAGGAAGGGACCGGTCGGCTGGATGTGGACCATCTGCGGCTGATCGAGATCGGGAATCGGCGGCTCTGGAGGCTCCGGGATCTCGATGCACGACATCAGCAACGCCAGGATCATCGCGCACTCTCGTTCGGAAAGTCCTGGAATAACCAGCAATAGGTGAGGCACTGCTGGGCTGTCACGTTCCCGAAGTCATCGGTGAAGTCGATGCACTCGAAACCCGCCGGACAAGGGTTGGTCGAGCAGTCGACGCCGCAGTGGTGGTTCCAGCACTCGTTGCCCTCGCCGCACTGGTCGTCGCGATCGCAGGGCTTGCAGTACTGCTCGCCGGCGTCGTAGCACTGGCCGGTCGTGGTGTCGCAGAACTCCCGATAGCTGCAGTCGACCTCGGTGGACTCGCAGCGCTCCGCCTTGCAGGTCCCGAACTGTTCTTCGCACACATCCCCGGTCAGACAATCACTATCGTCGGCGCATCCGGGCGTACATCGCTGATTTTTGCAGTGCTCCTCCATCCTGCACTGGGCCGACGTCGCACACACCGCCGACTCACACTGGCCCTCGATGCAGGTCTGTCCGAACTCACAGGGGGTGTCGATGTCGCACTCGTTGACCCGACTCTGACCACACGACAACAGCAGCAGCAGCGGCAAAACCCTGGTCATCGGCCACCTCCGATGGAGTCGGGCAGGACCTCGTACTCGGCGGCGATCCACATCTCCGAAGCCGGAACCTGCTCTTCGGTGAAGCGCAGCAGGTTGCCATCGGCGACATAGGTGTAGTCGACCACCTCCTCGAGATCGCGCACCTTGGCGTCGTTCTCGTCGTCCTCGTACAGCGCCACCGTGAGCGTCGACAGGTTCGGGTATCCCGAGAGCGCGAACTCCACTTCGAGCCCGGACAGGGTCAACCCCAGGTCCCGGACCATCGGCGCGAAGTCCTCCTCGCAGATCGAGGAGATCAAACCTTCGGTATCAGCGGCCACCTCCAGATAGCGCTCTCCGTACCAGCCGAGCCCGTTGTCGGTGGAGCAGGACGGGAGATCGAGACGCGGCGGCGGCACATCGGCGACCACCGCAGACAAGTTCACGAGGCGTCGATCGCGATAGGCCTGATCGCCCTTCAGGTCGGTGTAGTAGCGCACGTACTCCCATGCCGGACGCGGCGACAGATCGTCCTCGTCGGACACGAACAGGATGGAGAGGTTGGCATCATCTCGCAGCCAAGCCCCATTTTCGTCGGTGTAGTGCGGTTCCTCGAAGACCAGGCGGGCCGCCTCCAGCCCCATCTCGATGCCGGCGCCGATGGTCCCCTGTGCCACAGCCTCGCTGAACAGCTCGTCGGCATCGGAGGTGTCGGGCCCGATGACTGCGACGTCGTCGTTCAGGGACAGACCCTCCGAGAATGCAAGATCAACAGGCGTTTCGCAGTTGTCCGTGAGCTCGCGACCAACCACCAGCACGCCGTAGGGCTCCAGAGTGAAACCAGCGTCGATGGTGACGTAGTTTCGCCCGTCGTCGAAGATCTCGACCCCCGAAAGATCGAGGGAGTCCGCCGTGTTCGACGTCAGCTCGAACCACTCGCAGCGGGAGTCCAGGCCTCCAGAGCGCGCCATGATCTCGGAGATGACCAGATCGTTGCTGACGGGGGAGCGAGGTCCATTGTCTGGGCCTGGAGTCGGAGGTCCTGGCGTGTCCTCGCAGCCGGGATTGCGCTCTCCAGGGGTCGACCCGGCGCACCAGCTCTCGACGCTATCGTTGGCGGCGCGGTCGAGGTTGGCCCCGTCGAGCTGGAGGGAGATTCCCGCCTCGAAAGTCCAGTCCCGGTCATATGCGACCCGATCTATCTCCCCGAATGGGCCGCGGATCACGATCTCGTCGTCGCCGCGCATCAGCCTTCCGCGGTAGCGAGTGACCTCGACATCTGTGGTGGTGACGGCCAGCCTCCAGTCAACCTCGGCTTCCTGAAAGTGTTGAATCAAGGCGTCGAAGTTGACGGCGAGGTTGTCCTGCTCCTCGACCATCGAGCAGCTGTTGTCGATGACGATGAGCAGATCGACGGCGTTCACCCGGTTCTGCTGGAACACATCGGTCCGCACATTCGAGGTGTACGAGTACTCCTGGCAGGCGCCGACCAGCCCCAAGAGCGAAACGAGGACCCATCGTCCGCTCACTCCTCCTCCTCTTCGGAGGTTGAATAGAAGGGACCGACGACGGTATTCATGATCTCGTCGGCGACGGGGTCATTCTGGGCGTCGATGTGGAAGGTGGAGACGACCACTTGTCCCGTACCATTCTTTGGAATGAAGGAAACCAGCAACGGAACCCGTTCCTGCACTTCGACGCTGCCGTCGCTCGGATTCCGCCAGTGCACATCGCCGCGCAGCCACACGGTAACGTCCTCGGAGACATCGGCGATCACCGCCCAGTTCGAGAAGTTGTAGTGGATGGCGAGCTGCTCGTTCTCGGTGGTCTTCCGGAGTCGCTTGTCGGTTACATCCGCGATGACGGTCTCGACCTCGCCGACCTGTGCAGAATCCCTGGCGGTGTCGTCACCGAGGAAGTCGACGAGTCCTGGCCAGCAGACCTCGACCAGATCGTAGGCCCAGTCGGTGACCAGGATCGTGTTGCCGCGCGCCACATAGTCGAGCACCAGATCCCGCACGGCCGGGTCATCGACGAGCTGGTTGTCGCGGGCGAGGCCGTTGTAGACGGTGTCGCCAAAACCTCGCGCACCCGACGCAACGAAGAGCCAGCCGTGCTGGCCGAGCTCGCCAGAGGTGTAGAGCAGCCCTTCGACGGTGAGCTGATGTTTGTCGGAGTCGTACTCGGGATCCCAGACCGCGTTGCTGATGATCCCGTCGTATGGCGTGTGATCGAGGATCAGCCGGTCCAGGGGCTCGGCGACATCGTCGAAGTCTCCGGTGATCACGGCAATGGAGCGTGACTGGGTGCCGGTGAAGTCCTGCTCCTGACAGCCGACGAGCAGGAAGATCGGGACCAGAGACCTCACTGCAGCACCATCGTGCCTTGAACCGAGACACTCGAGTCGGCCTGGTTGGTCTGGATGAACGAGAACGGAAGGCCAAAGCGAGGACCGTCGATGGAGACCACAGCGTCGAAGACCGCCGGCCCCGGCGCCAGCTGCAGGAGTTCACCGGCTTCGTAGGCGTGGATACCGTCATCCCAGGGGAGAGACGCCACAAATCCCCCACCGCCGTCGACCTGGAGCGTGCCGGTGATCGAGGTGCTGAACATTGCGATTGGGTAGGTTCCAGCTGGCGTCCAGGTGTATTCGAAGTCCTGGTTGCGGCTGTGCTGGTGATCTCCCCAGAGCTGCGGCGTGAGGATCTCGTAATCCCTGGGGACGGTCGGCAGCACGCGCTCAACGAGGAATTCTGGCGTCCCGAGGGGAGGATCTCCCGGAGCGTGCAGGTCGTACCAGGTGTCGAAGCGGTAGTCGTTCAGGGTCAGCCCCTCTCCGACGTAGATGATCTGGCCCGTCGCCTCGATGAGGTTCTTGTGCAGGGTGACGACGTTCTGGTCGCTCTCCAGCCAGACGACATCGCCCGCGCTCACAGTCAGCGGGTTGGGACAGTCGTTGGAGGGCAGGGGCTCCGGCTGGGCAAAGACGCCGTTGGCATCGTATGGCGCCGGTCCGTCACCGGGGTTCGAGGGCTGATAGCACGGAGGATTCAGCGGGATGATGAAGTAGGCAAAGGCGGAGACCTGCTCGTCGATGGCGCCGGTCGCGTTGTTGATCTGGCGGGTCACGTCGAAGCCGAGCCCGACCGCCGCGGAGCCGACATCGGGTGCGGTCGCCAGGATCTCGATGGCGTCGGGCACCAGGATGTCCTCGGTCCCGCCGACAAACAGGGACCGGAAGCCGAGAGCCGCCGCGTTGGAGATCTGGAGGCTCCCGCGGATGGTGGTGCCGTTGAAGACCTCCATCGAGCGCACGGTGATGTCGGCATTGCTTCCGCCGCCGTCCCAGAACTGGACCAGAGACTGCCCCTCGAGCACGAACCCGGTGTCGGCAGGGACCACCTCTCCCGGTAGGAAGGCAGTATCGCGGCCGCTGATCGTGAAGCTGACGATGCTGTTCTGATAGGCCTGAGGCGGGTCGAACACGGCGGTCAGGGCGACGCGATCCACCGTGAAACCACCGTAGTGTGTCACCACCTCGGGACCGTTCTCCATGGCCACATCCCGCGTTCCGGGAAGCGCGTCGGGGTGCACGGAGAGCTGGACCACCGCCTCGGTCTCCGACACGACCTGAACGTCGAGGATGTCGACCCCGTCGCCAAAGGAGGACCAGGTGTACGCGTCCTGGAAGTCCGTCTCGCGCCCAGTGATGTGGACCTCGACCATCTCGCCGAGCTTGGCGTTGTTCGGCTCCAGCTGGAAAGACTCGGGAACGATCGTGAAGGCATCCTCGAGCATCCAGGATCTTCCCTCTATTTCGATGGTCGCGTCGCGCATTCCCAGAAGCGCGTCGTCGCCGATGCTCACCTCGGCCACCGTCTCGAAGCCGTCGCGCACGGTGATCGAATCGACGGTGACCCCCTCGCCGAGGTCGATGGCCGTCTCGCCGAAGTGGAAGGCCGAGCGCGAGGACGTCATCGTCACCGCAATCTGGGTTCCCAGGCCCGCAACTGGCGGCGAGACCGAGAACCTGGCTGCACCCGTAGCCACTTTCGCAGCGTCCGGAGCCGGTTTTCCGCACGCCATCAGCAACATGAAAGCCGCTAGAAAGACGCGCAACATGAACCTCCGCCAGAGAATATACAGGCTCCTGAGTAGGGTTGACCTGTCATTCCATTGCGAAAATGGTCAGCCGCGTCACCGGTGGTGGGTCGGATCCGGGTGACTGATCTGCGCGATTCGGATCAAGTTGTCGTCACTGGGACACAGCTCGGCCTCGGCCTTGGGACAGGCCCCGCACGACAGCGGGTCGCCATCCGTGGTCAATACGTCGGGGCCGCCGCACGAGCCGCGAAGCCGCTGCCCCTTGACGATCACGCCGATCGCCATTGCGCCCATGCCGAGACCCAAGATGCCCATCGTGAGGAGGAGTTCCATGCCTGTTAGATAACCGACGGGCGCCACCATTACACTTGGCGGCCCTCCCGGTAGAGTTAGCGCCGTGGAACAGCTCGCTCCAGCAACCGTCGTCGACCGCTACGTGGTCGAGCGATCCCTCGGGACCGGGGGAATGGCGACGGTCTATCTCGTGCGCCACCAACGGCTCGGCACCGCTCACGCACTGAAGCTTCTGCACCTCCCCACCGCTTCCATCCGCGACCGGCTCATGCAGGAGGGCAGGATCCAGGGGGGCCTGCACCACCCGAACGTCGTGAACGTCACCGATGTGGTCGACTGGCGAGGGGCTCCTGGGCTGATCATGGAGTTCGTCGACGGGCCCGCTCTCGATGGTTTCCTGAGCGCCACCCAGCTCACCGTCGAGCAGGCGGACTCCCTGGCGCGCGGCCTCATCACGGGCGTCGGAGCGGCACACCGGCAGGGCCTGGTCCATCGCGATCTGAAGCCGGGCAACATCCTCCTCCGCCAGATGGAAGGCGAGATCGTCCCGAAGATCACTGACTTCGGGCTGGTGAAGCTTCATGACGGGAGCGCTCCTTCCGGCGGGCAGAAGACGCGCTCGGGCGTGGCCATGGGAACTCCCTCCTACATGGCGCCCGAGCAGATCCGGGATGCGAGCAGTGTCGACCTGCGCGCCGACATCTTCAGCCTCGGTGCCATCCTCTATGAGCTGGTGACAGGACGCAGGGCCTTCTACGGCGACGACATGCTGGAGATCTTCGACCGGGTCCGCGACGCCGACTACCGCCCCGTGCACGAGCTGGTGAAGGATCTGCCGGACCGCATGAAGGCCGCCATCGACGGCGCGCTGCAGGTCGACCTCGACGAGCGAATCCCCGACTGCCAGACGCTGCTCCAGATCTGGACGGACGGAGATGCCACCCCGTTGCGTTCCGGGATCTGGGACCAGACGACCCGGGAGCACGTGCGCGCGCTCTCACCCACCTCCATGCCACCGCCGGACCCCTCGACCGGTGTGGGCGCGAGCAGCGAGACCTTCGACTATTCCGCTCCTCCCTCGACGCTCGGCGATCAGACACCCCTGGACCCCGAGACAACCCAGCCCCAAGTGCCCCTGCCCGAGCCCGCACATCGCTCCAGGGCGCTCTGGCTGATCAGCGCTGGTGTCCTGCTGGCCGGTCTCGCCGGTGCGGTGGCGTGGTGGGATTACGATCGGGTGAAGGTCACCTACTACGCCTACGCCGAGACTCAGCTGTCGGCGGTGGAGCTGTGGCGCGAGCTGGACGCCGAGGAGATCCAGCAGTTCCCTACCCACTACAGAGTCGAGACTCGCCGCGGCCGAGCCTTGTCCGTTCAGCAGCAGAACCAGCGAGGAAAGCCTGCAATTGGCGACGTCTACGACCGGATCATCCAGTGGGAAGCCGCCGTGGCAGATGGTGGCAGCCTCCACTTCCGCTACGACGACGACGGAAGACTGGTAGGCGTCGACATCCACAGCCAGCTCGGTGACAAGGAAGGATCCCACGAGGTCGAATGGGTGGCGACGGATCGCGCACGGTTCCGCACGATGGACGCCCACGGACGCCTGCGGGCGACCAACGGCGGCAGCTACACCCAGGAGTGGTCCCTCGACGAGCTCGGACACGTGGTGGAGGGACGCTCCCTGGATGCTTCCGGAGAGAACCCGGTGGCGTCGATCCTGGACGGTAGCTCTGGCACACGCGTGAAGACCGACGAGCTCGGGCGCGAGCTGCGAATGGAGACGCTGGACCACGCCGGGGCGGCCATGCGAGATCGAGACGGCGCGATGGCCCGCACCCAGACCTTCGAAGACCCGGACCACCCTTGGTTACCGACGACCATCCGCGCAGAGGGTTTCGGCGGCGTTCCGGCAATGGCACTGGACGGCTGTGCAGAGCTGCACTTCGAGTACCAAGACGGCTCGATGGTGAAGCAGAGCTGCTGGGACGGAGAAGGCAAACCCGCCCTGAACAACGGCCTCTGTCACGTGAACCTCGTAGAAAGAACGCCAGGAAGACGCCAAATCACCTGCGGTGGCCTCGATGGCAGGCCCACCATGTCGGCAATGGGGGTCGCCCAACTCGTCACCTTGTACGACGATAATGGCTATCCACAGGAATACCGGGGCCTGGATGTGGAAGGCAAGAGTGCCAATCTGCGCACGGGTCACGCTCGGTGGCAGACGACCTATGACGAGTGGGGGGTGCAGCTCCAGGTCGGTCCCCGCTTCAACGCCGCGGGCGAGCCCGCCATCGATGCGCTGACGCGGACCGCTATCACTCGGGGCACGTACGATGACGGTCGTCTCGTCGAAGTCACCTTCCACGACGCCGACGGGCGCCTGACAATGTCCCGGTTCGGCTTCGCCATTCGCCGCTTCGAATACGACGGGACGGCCCAGCTCACCGGCTGGCGGCTATTCGACGAAAAGGGAGAGCCAACCACCTCTGTCTGGGGCTATCACCGCCTCGTCCGCGAGGAGGAAAACGGCCTCGTCACCGCCACACGAATCTTCGCGATCGACGCACAACCGACGATTGGGCGATGGTCACCCAGCTGGCCGTTCAAGTCACCAGACCTGGGAAGTCAACTGATGGCCGGCGTTCACGGCATCCACGCGGAGTACGACGAGGCCGGTCGCGAGACAAAGACGTTCTTCACGGGAGCGGATGGCGAGCCAATCGTGAATCGAGAACTCGGATATGGGAGCCAGAGCCGCACATATGATGACCGCGGAAACCTCACCGAGCAGACCTACTTCGGGGTCGACGACAAGCCGATGCTGGGGCCGCAGCAGTTCGCCACCCTGAAGCTCCGGTACAACGACCGGGGCCTGCTCACCGAGAGCCTGATGTTCGGAGTGGATGGCGCGCCGACACCGGGCATCGGCGGATATCACCGGATGAAAGCGACGCTCAACTCCGACGGCCTCACCACCGAGCAGCGGTATTTCGACGCTGCGGGAATGCCTGTGGCGCGACTCGACGAGGGCTGCGCCAAGATCTCCCACGGCTGGCAAAGACGGGATCTGGCGTGGTCGAAGTGCTTCGGCCCGGATGGAGAGCCCGCCGCGCTCCTGCCCCACGGCGTCTTCCATGTCGCCTGGAAGCACGACATCCTGGGCAGAGAGACCGAGCTGAAGACCTATGACGGAAACGGCAAACCGACGCTCCACAGCGGCGGATTCTATGCGCGTCAGCAGGACTTCGACGAGAATGGCAATGTGCTCGAGACCCGGTTCTACGACGCCGAGCAGCAGCCGATGGTCGCCGGCGAGGGCTATGCCAGGCTCACCCAGGAATACGACCGCAGCGGGAATCTGGTCGCCGAGGCCACCTTTGCCCCCGATGGCGAACCCATAGTGCCTCGGACGAGGCCGGGCTTCCGAACCGAGCGAGCGCACGACTCACTGGGCAGGGTGACCCTGGAGCGCGTGCTCGATGTGGATGGATCGCCGATCTCCGGGCTCGCTCAGACGACGTACAAATACGACTCGATGGGCAACGAGGTCGAGCGCCGCTTCGCTCTCGGAGACGGGACTCCAGCGGACAAGCGCCTCGGATACTCTAGGATTGGGCTCACCTATGACGAGTTCGGTCAGACGATCCGGATGGCTTGGTTCTCCGCTGACGACCAGCCCGCCGCCAGCGAACAGGGTTGCCGGGTCTTGACCGCCACCTACGACGAGCTGGGCGTCCAGACGGACACGAACTGCCAGAAGTGATCCCCTAGAGCACCGACCAGCTACGACGTTGGATGCCGCCGACCTGGGACGCCGACATCGATCTCGTAGATCTGATTGTTCCGTTTACTCACATAGAGTCGGTCGCGCTCCCAGCCGCCGCGTCCAGAACCAAAGCGCAGGGCGGAGAAACCCCACATGCCGGCTCCTTCCAAGACCCCAAGGGACTCCATGGTGCCATCCACCTCGATCCGCCACAGCTCCCCCGAGGAGTAGTGGATCGTGTAGATGTTCCCGCAGATATCGCTGTCCAGAGTGCTGTAGAAACCCGTCACGGATTGCAGCACCTGCACGTTGCCCCATTCATCAGGGCCGAGCTTGTCGATCGTCACGAAGTCCGTGTGGTCGCCTTCTGGAACGGCGACCGTCAGCCGCTGCTCGTCCGGAGAGAGGGCGATGCCATTCGGAGCCAGACCCAGGCCGGCGCCCCAGTTGTAGATGATCTGGTCGTCACTGCCATCTGGCTCTGTCCAACCAACCTCGCCATACGTCGTGAAGTAGATTCGGTCGTCCATATCGACTTCGACGCCATTGGGGGTGTTCAGGCCACCGGCGAGGACATCAAGGCCGTTGGTGGCCGGATCGGCGATCTTGATGGCCCCGTCCCAGGGCGACATGATGACAATTCGCCCGTCAGAGAGCCCGTGCACGCCACGCGGATCGCCCGCCGCCCCTGGTGAAAGCACAACACTGTCGCCGTTTTTCGACGCTCCGACGATCGCCATCCCGTACTGGTAGACCAGATATCCGCCCGTGGAGAAGTCGAAGTCCTCCTGCGTCTGGATTGGGTAGGTGTCGATCTGGAAGGGCGGCGCGGGCAAGGGCGCGGTGCAATCGAATTCGATCGGGACGTAGGTGTCGGTCTGGGTGCCGGTGTCGGTGGCCGTGTCGTCTCCGGTCTCGGTCGCTGCGGTGTCCTGGCTCGCCGCCTGAGGTTTGCATCCGACGACCTGAACTATGACAAGGACACAGAAAGAGCGCATGGGGGAGTGTATCCGCGGTGCCACTCCAGCGCGCTATGGAAGATAGCTATCCATTTCCGAAGATTTCACGTGGGCGTAGCCGTCCTCCGCCTCGACCAGGAGGAGCGCATCGAGGCCTGGCTCGGCCTCTATGAGCTGCAGCCCTTCCCGCCCGAGCACCATCAGCACCGTCGCCCAGCCATCGGCTGTCTGGCAGTCCGGGGCCACGACCGTTGCCGACCGGACCTCGTTTCTCGCCGGCCGTCCCGCACGAGGATCGAGGGTGTGCCCGATCTTCACGCCGTCGATCTCGTAGTTGTTTCGGTAGTTTCCAGACGTTGCTAGCGCCAGGTCCGTCAGAGAGACCACCGCGGCGAGCTTCTCGCCAGGGGCCAGCCCCTCCTCGGGAGTGTCCACACCCAGCCGCCAGCCCTTTCCCGACGGACCCGCTCCGACGGCGCGCACCTCGCCGCCTACCTCGACGAGGTGGTTGGCAATGCCGAGCTTCGAGATCGACTCAGAGACGCGATCAACAGCAGTTCCCTTTGCGATCGCCGACAAGTCTAGAGCGGTGCCACCACCGTCCACCCAGAAGCCCGACTCCCCGAGCGTCGAGACCTTCTGCCAACCGACCAGGGATCGTGCCGTGGTGAGTTCCTCGTCGGTCGGCATTGTGGTGCGCCGCTGCCCGTGGAATCCCCACAACTCCACGAGGGGCTGCACGGTGGGATCGAAGGCCCCACCCGTCTTCTTGGCCAGCTCGAGGGCGTCGACCACGACCCGAAAGGTCTGCTCCGAGACCTTCGTCGGCCCCTCCGTCGCGCGGATCCGGCTGATCTCGCTGTCTTTTCGCCAGGTGGACATGCCGGCATCCACCTCGGCCAGAGCCGCATCCACCGCCACGTCAACTCGGTCGTCGGCACCTCCGACCCACTTCACTGCCCATGTTGTCCCGAGGGCATCTCCTTGGGCTAGCTGCACGGCCGGAGAGGAGCTGCACGCCGCCAAGAGTATGATGATCCAGGGCATTCTTGGAGATCTAATGTGGCGCCTGGTTTTCTGCACAGTCCTTGTCTCAGCGTGCGGGATGGATGAGGATAAATACTACAAGAAACTCCACAAAATCGGGTGCAAGTCGAACTTCGACTGCGCCTTCGACTACGCGGAGAATGCCTGGGGCTCCGTCGGAGAATGCATGGACGATCTCGACGCGCAAAACCGAGACACTCGCGACGCACTTCTTGCCTCTTGCGCCTTTGACGGCAACGCGGCCCGCGACTGCCTGAAGGCCTACAAGCAGCTCTCGTGCGAGCCAGACGCGAGCGACGTCACCGAGTGGCAGACCACGTGCGAGCAGGTCTGGAACTGTCCGGACGCGTTCACCCCTCCCATGTAGGGAGGAAGGAAGCCTAGCCGAAACCTAGCCGAAGTCGTCGAAGCGCACGTTCTCGTCGGGAACGCCGAAGTCGTAGCACATCTTTTCGACGGCCTTGTTCATCAGCGGCGGACCACAGAAGTAGAACTCGCAGTCCTCGGGCGCCTCGTGCTTTGACAAGTGCTCGTCGATGACGACCTGGTGGATGAAGCCGACAAAGCCTTCCCAGTTGTCCTCGGGCTGCGGATCGGACAGCGCGAGATGGAACTTGAAGTTCGGGAACTTCGCCTCGATCTCCCGGAACTGATCCTCGTAGAACACCTCGCGCAAGCTGCGGGCGCCATACCAGAAGGACACGATGCGACCGGTCTCGAGGATTCGGAAGAGGTGGAAGATCTGGCTGCGAAGGGGGGCCATGCCGGCGCCGCCGCCGACGTAGATCATCTCGCGATCGGTGTCGTTGATCTCGAACTCGCCGTACGCGCCGGACATCGTGATGTTGTCGCCCGGCTTCAGATTGAAGACGTAGCTCGAGCATAGGCCCGGCGGAACATCCATGCCACGCGGTGCGGTGGCGATGCGGATGTTGAGCATGACGATGTCGCCTTCGGCCGGGTAGTTCGCCATGGAATAGGCGCGATAGACGCCGTCTTCGTCGTTCCAGGCCTTGGTGTCCCAGAGCTTGAAGTGGTCCCAGTCGGGGTGGTACTCCTCCTCGATGTCGAAGTCGCGGAAAGTGCAGGAGTATTGGGGCACGTCGATCTGGATGTAGCCACCGGGCTCGAAGTCGAGGTGCACCCCCTCGGGGAGCTGTACGACGAGTTCCTTGATGAAGGTGGCCACGTTGTGGTTCGAGATCACCGTGCCCACGAACTTCTTGACCCCGAAGACCTCGGCGGGGACCTCAATCTTCATGTCCTCCTTGACCTTGACCTGGCAAGCGAGCCGCACGTTCTCCTTTCGCTCCTTGAGGGAGAGCTGCCCGGTCTCGGTGGGCAAGACATCGCCGCCGCCCTCGTGGACCGTGCACTTGCACATTGCGCAGGTTCCACCGCCACCACAGGCCGATGGGATGAAGATCTGTGCGCCCGAGAGGGCCGACAGCAAGGTCTGACCCGGCGACACCTTGGGGCTGCGGTCGGGGTCATCGTTGATGAGGAGAACAACCTCACCCTCGGCGACGAGCAGCTTCTTGGCCCCCATGAGGACCGAGATGAGCCCGACGATGACAAGCAGGAATACCGTGACCGAGAGACCGACAAAGACGACTGATTCCGGCACTTTGAACCTCTAGAACTGGATGCCGGCGAACGCCATGAATGCGATGGCCATCAGGCCTGTCGTGATCATGGTGATGCCGAGGCCGCGCAGGCCGGACGGGACGTTGGAGTACTGGAGCTTGTAGCGAATGGCTGCAATGGCGACGATGGCCAGCATCCAGCCCACACCGGACGAGAAGCCGAAGACCACCGACTCGGTGAAGCTGTACTCGCGCTCGACGAGGAACAGCGAAGCGCCCAGGATCGCGCAGTTGACCGCGATGAGCGGAAGGAAGATCCCCAGCGCGGCGTACAGGGCCGGACTGAAGCGATCGATGATCATCTCGACGAGCTGCACCATTGCCGCGATGACCGCGATGAAGGTGATGAACGTCAGGAATGACAGATCAATGTCGGGGTATCCCAGCCAACCCCACGCTCCCTTGCGGAGCATGAAATGCTGGATGGCCCAGTTGGTCGGTGCCGTGATCGTCAGCGTGAAGATGACGGCGATGCCGAGGCCCACCGCAGTGTCTACCTTCTTGGAGCACGCCAGGAAGGAGCACATCCCCAGGAAGGAAGCCAGGAGGATGTTCTCGATGAAGATCGATTTGACGGCGAGGGACAGATACGCTTCGAGCATCGGTCAGTCCTCCACGTAGCCGGAATAGGTTCGCTGAACCCAGATGAGTAGACCGAGGATGATGAAGGCTCCGGGAGCCAGGACCATCAGGCCCATGTTGGCGTAGCCCATGTCGTAGGCCGCCTGGGGCACGACCTGGAAGCCAAACAGGGTTCCGGAGCCGAGCAGCTCGCGGAAGAACGCAACTGCCACCAGGATTGCGCCGTAGCCGAGCCCGTTGCCCACGCCGTCCAAGAAGGACTGCCAGGGTGGGTTCGCCATTGCGAAGGCCTCGGCGCGGCCCATGATGATGCAGTTGGTGATGATCAGGCCGACGAAGACCGACAGCGCCTTGCTGATGTCGTACAGGAAGGCCATGAGGATCTGGTCGACGACGATGACCAGCGACGCGATCACCGTGAGCTGCACGATGATTCGAATCTGGGGCGGAATCCAGTTCCGCAGTACAGAAATCGTCACGTTGGAACAGCACAACACCGCGATCACCGCCGCGGTCATGACCAGGCTGGTGTTCAGCTGGACGGTGACCGCCAGCGCCGAGCAGATGCCGAGCACCTGAACGGTGATGGGGTTGTTGTCGCTCATCGGGTCGCTGACGACCTTGCGAGCTTTTTTGTCCCAGACGATGGCTGGGGCACGCTTTGGGGCAATCTCAGTGGCGGGGGCACTCATGTCTCACCCTCCCCGGATCATTGTGAGGTAGGGATCGTAGAATTCCAGAGCTTCCTCCACCATGATGTCCACCCCTCTCGAGGTGATGGTGGCACCGGAGATGCCATCAACGCAGTGCTCGACATCGCCGGGGCAGAGCACCGCAGCGGCGCCCTTGACGACGCGTACGGTCTGCGCATTGCCGTCCTTGCCCACGACCAGCTTGTTTTTCCACTGGTCCTCGAACTTGTCGACGGTGATCTCCGACCCCAGTCCCGGGGTCTCTTTCGGTGCAAAGAATGTTGCGCCGCCGATCTTCTTGCCGCTCGGGTCGATGGCGATGAAGCCCGAAATGGGGCCCCAGAGGCCGATGCCGTACACCGGAATCGCGTAGGCTCCGTCCTTTTCGCCGTCCTTGCGAACGTAGACCGATAGAATCTCGGGAGTCTTCTCGGTCCCCTTGGCGTCGCTGCGAGCCACGTCGACATCGAACTGGTCAGTGGTGCCGTCGGCGTTGAGGTCCTTGTCGGACACAGCCTTGCCGGCCGGATCGATGACGCGAAGCTCGATGCGCTCGGCCCAGAGCTTGTCGATCTCCTCGCCGTAGACCCGCCCGCCGTCCTCGGGGATGTCCAGGGCGCCGAGGATGCTGCTCTGCACGTCGCGGCGTTTGTTGTCCTCTTGGATGTCTCGCAGCGCCGTGGATACGGTCGCGAGCGCGAGGCTGCACACGAAGCAGATGCTCGCCGCAAAACCAAAGGTGTAGGTGTTCGAGAAAGCCATTCTCGCCCCCCTATGTCGCTGCGAGGCGCGCCTGGCGCCGCTTGGTGGAGGCTTGCACGATGTAGTAGTCGATCAGTGGTGCAAACACGTTCATGAATAGGATCGCGAGCATCATGCCCTCGGGGTAGGCCGGGTTCACGACCCGAACCAGGACACAGAGCACGCCGATGAAGAACCCGTAGAGCAGCCGTCCGAGGTTGGTGGCCGACGAGGACACCGGGTCGGTCGCCATGAAGACGGTTCCGAAGGCGAAGCCGCCCATCACCAGATGGTAGTGGGGAGGCAGATGGAACATCGGGTTGGACTCGGGTCCAGCCACGCCGTTCATGATCGCGGCGGTGATGAGCAGTCCGGCGACACATCCCACCATGGTCCGCCAGGAGGCGACGCCGATGATGATGAGGAAGACGGCGCCGATCAGGCACGCGATTGCACTGGTCTCGCCCAGGGAGCCGGGATGCAGCCCGATGGCCAGATCCTGGAAGCTCCACCCGGCCGCGGTAATTGCGTCCACTGGGCTGGCACCCGCCGGAGCACCTGAAGCGGTGAGGAGCGGGGTTGCACCGGTGTAACCGTCGATCACGGCAGCAGAGGAGATCTCGTCGCCACCGGCGTGCCAGACCTTGCCCGCGCCAGAGATGTAGGCGGGGTAGGTGAAGAACACAAAGGCACGAGCGGTGAGCGCGGGGTTGAGGATGTTCATGCCGACGCCGCCGAACACCTCTTTGCCGATGATCACGCCAAAGATGATGCCCATGGCCGTCATCCACAGGGGAATGGTCGGCGGGAGCGTGAGCGGGAACAGCATCGCGGTGACGAGGAAACCCTCGTTGACCTCGTGCCCTCGGACGAAGCAGAAGATGAGCTCTGCAATGCCCCCGGCGGTGTAGCTCATGAGGATGGTCGGCAGCATCGCCCAGCCGCCGCGGATGATGGCGTCCACCACCCCTGGCTGCGCGACGCCCTCGGCGATCAGCGCCTGATAGCCGGCATTCCACCAGGCCATCATGATGCATGGAAGCAGCGCGTAGATCACAAAGATCATCATGCGCTTCACGTCCATATGGTCGCGGACGTGGGCGCCCTGCTTGGTCTTGCGACCCAGGGTCAGGACGAAGGTCTCACCAGCCTCGAATGCCGGCCATGCCCAGTGAAGGCTGGCGCCCTCTTCGAAGTTGGGCCGCAGGGTATCGAGGATTCCGTCGATTAGAGAGCGCATCAGGCCTCCAGCTCGTAGAGGTCGAGGCCCTCACGCAGGAGCACGTCGAACTCGATCTTCGACGGGCAGATGAAGGTACACAAAGCGGCTTCCTCTTGGGCGAGGTCCAGCAACCCGAGCTTCATCGATTCTTCGACATCGCCCGAAATGATGGCTTTGAACAGGAAATCGACCAGTATGTCTGGCGTCACCACCACCTTGGCGTAGTAGCCGACGGGAACGATGGCTCGCACACCGCCATAGACACCGGGTCGCAGGTCGTACTCACCGCTGGCCTTCATGAATCCGGCCAGGTAGGTCTTGTGGAAGGACCAGTTGCCCAGTGCGGGCGTTGCCCAGCCGAGGATGGTCTGGGGAACGTCGTCGGGCAGCACGTGCACGCCGCGAGCCGAGAAGCTTGCCCAGCGATCGCTGTCGACAGCCTCGCCCGTGAGCACCGAGCCGCGAATCCAGCGCATCGCGCCGTCGTTCGCACCGCCGACGATGTGAGCGAGGGGGGCACCGAGGACCGTCTTCACGATCCTGGGAGTCTTCGCGCCAGCGCCGGTCGCTGCGTACACGCGCTCAGTCGGGAACTGGCCGGAGAGCAGCGCTTTTCCGATGAGCACCGCCTCCCAGGCGCGCAGATACCAGACCTCATTCGTCCCGCGGGGGGGCTCGACGAGGTTGATCTGAACACTGGGGTCACCGGCCGGATGGGGGCCGCTGAAGGTGTGTTTCTCGACGCCAGTCACTCCGGAGAGCGCCGGATGGCTCGCACCCTTGGCCTCGGCGAGGTGCACCTTGCCCTCGGTCAGGCACTTGAGCACGTTCACCGCGGCCTGGAGGGCGTCGCCATCGTCGGGACCGACCAGGTCTGCAACGCCAAGCTGCAGTGGCCCGGTGTCCATGGCGCCGATCAGGATCCCCTGCGGCACGACCGACGGGTCGGCGACATTGTCGAGGGGACGGGTGAGGATGTGTCCCCACAGCCCGGTCTCGAGAACCGCATCGACGGCGTCGGGCCGCGACATGCCGTCGAGTTGCTCGGCGCTGTAGGAGCGGAAGGACTCGACTCCTTGGCCGCCTCCTTCAACCACCACGTCGGTGATGACTCGGCGAGCGCCGCGGCGAATCTCGGCAAGTTTGCCAGCAATGGGAGACCGGAACACCATCGCGGGAGTAGCCTTGTTGATGAACAAGACGGTTCCAGCTTTGACCTCGTCGCCAACACGAACCGACATGCGAGGCACGACGCCCCGCAGCTCGGTCGGCGAATAGGCCGCCGTTCCCGGCGGATCAAGCTGGACCGTTTCACCATTGGCGCGGCCCTTGATGGGGATATCCAAGCCCCTGTTCAGTATGTGGTCCGACATCTTCGATGCCTCTTAGGGGGGCGCATCTTTAGGCCGTTCGGGCCTCCCCGTCCACCCCCAGATAGCAGGGATGTTCGGAGGTGCGATGCGAGTGTTGGGAATCGACGAAGCAGGGCGCGGATGCGTCCTTGGATCGCTGGTAATCGGGGGTTTCCTTATCGAGGACGTCGCGGACGAAGTCCTGAGAAATGCGGGCGCCGCCGACAGCAAGACGATGACGCATGAAAAACGCGTTGTGGCGCGTAAGCAGCTGGCCGCTCTCGGAAAGTCGGACGTTCGACTGATAACCCCAGAAGAGATCGACAACGGCAACCTGAACCAGCTCGAGGAGACGGTGATCGTCGACCTTGTACGCACCTGGAAGCCCGATCTCGTCCTCATCGACGCCCTCGGCCACCCCACCGGAATTCCAAAAGTCCTGGCCCGTCTTCAGCACAGAGTCGGTGTGGAGATCCGCCCCAAGTGGACCATGGAGCCCAAGGCCGACGGCACCTACCCCGTGGTCGGCGCCGCATCGATCTTCGCCAAGACCACCCGAGATGGACTCCTCGACGACGTGCGCGACACCTACGGGGACTTCGGATCCGGGTATCCCTCCGATCCAAAGACGCGGAACTGGATCACCACCTGGGCCAAGACGCGACGACCGTGGCCGCCAATCGTCCGAACTCGCTGGCAGACCATCACAAACCTGGCTCAGCAGGCGCTCTTCTAGCTAGGCCTTTCTGCGCCCTACCTAGCTCCAGGCGCTCTTCGTGAGCCCGGCGACCCCGTCGTTGGCGAGGGCATCTGCCCGCTCGTTGCCCTCGATACCCACGTGCCCGGCCACCCAGTGGATCTCGGCGCCGGGACGACCCTTCAGCCGACCGCGAAGACCGAGAATCAGCTCTTTGTTGGCCTTTGCCTTCCAGCCCATGCAGAGCACGCCATTTGTGTACTTGGAGTCCGTGAACAGCGCGACCGGCACGTCGACAGCGACGCCCGCCTCGTCGAGGAGATCGAGGGCCAGGCCGATGGCGCTCAGCTCACCGACATTGTTGGTGGCGATCCCCAGCGACAGGCACGACTCCCCTCTCCTTCCGTCCGGCAACACCACCACCGCACCGGAGCCAGCCGGGCCTGGGTTGCCTTTGCAGCCGCCGTCTGTGAACGCGACGACCGTTCCCTCGGGAAGGGAGGACAAGCGCTGACGGGCATCGGCGGCCGCTGCGGCGGACTGGGCTGCGGTGCGTGTTCCAGCGCTTCCAAAACCAGAGGACTTCGACTTCTTCTTGGCGGCGTCAGCTGAGATCCCCTCATCCAGGTCTTCGACGACAGCGCCGTCTTTTGGGGAGACGCCCGCGGCCCCCGCCCGGTAGATCTTGGCTCCCTCCTTGGGTGAATAGCGGATGGGTACGCGGCCGCCTGCGACGACCAGAGCTCCGGAACCGTCGACCTGGGCCCAGACCTGTTTGTCCTTGAAAGAAGAGCGAATCCAGCCCATGTTAGTTTGCCGCCGCGAATTCGTCGGCGACTTCGGCGTCGAGCAGGGTGATGAAGGCGTAGATGCCGAGCATTGTGCCCATTGGGACGCTCATCAGAGCCATCGCACCGACAATCAGAGCCAGGATGCGCGCCCAGCCCGCTCGCTTCATCAGGCCGAAGCCCGCGATGATGCTCGGCAGGGACATCACCCCGGCGATCACCGCGACGAAGATGCCGATGAAGAAGTAGGCGCCCCCCATGATCAGCAGCTCTTCGTCGCCGCCGAGACCAATGACACCCAACAGCCCGCCAAGGCCGGAGAACACCAGCCCGACGAACAGTGCCATCACGAGCTGGAAGCCGCCCCAGATCATGAACAAGATGGCGACGATGTTGATGTGTTTGACCATATTCACGCGCTCCCGAGTTGTGCCGTTCCATTGGAGATCGCGACCGTTCCGTATCGGGCCGCCCTCGCCATACTGATCGACGAAGCCTGTTGTTGCAAAAGCCTTCGCACAGACCGCGAAGGATACACGGATCGCTCCACGAGGTGTTTCGTGGCCGATAGCCGTATCTCGGTGCCTTCGAGCCGTGTACAATCGGCCACATGAAAAAACTGAGCGTTCTGGGGATGATTGCACTGATTCTCACCGCCTGCGGTGGAGGCGAGGATGCGCCTCCCGCCGAGAACACGCCGGAGCAGCCTCCGGCCGAGCCCCAGCCCGATGACGGCCTTCCTTCGATGGAGTGCCCCGAAGGCGCCACCTACAACACTGGCCAGGGTGCCCTGGGACTCGAGCAATACTGCGAGATGTCCGGCGTCATGCACGGTCCGATCCGCAAGTTCTACAGCAACGGGAACCGAAGCGCCGAGGGCAGCTACGACAACGGCAAGACCAACGACACCTGGAGCTGGTGGTACGAGGACGGAAAGAAGAAGTCCAAAGGCGCCTACAAGAAGGGCAAACAGACCGGGAGCTGGGGCTGGTGGCACGAGAACGGCGGCCGCGCCCGTGAAGGCGACTTCTTGAACGGCCGCAAGGCGGGTCAGTGGACGAGCTGGTTCGACAATGGCCGGAAGTCTGAAGAAGGGCTGTACTTCAACGATCAGAAGAACGGCCAGTGGAAGTACTTCCTCGACAACGAAGACAACTCGGTGTCCCGCCTCGAGACATGGGAGAACGGGAACCTGGTCAAGGAATCGAGCGCGGACGGCACGATCGCCGAGACCCCGAAGGACTAGAACGCCGAGCCCCGGTCAACAGCGGGAACTCCACGTTCGCCCGACTGTCAGCTACACTACTGAACAGGAGGACCCGTGCCGGACCTGGCGGCGAACCTGCTGGCGATGCTGATTTACGGACCGCTGCTCGTGATTCTGCACGAGTGCGGGCACGCGGCCTTTGCCCGACTGGGCGGGTTCCGGGTGACCTCCTTCGGCATCGGACTCGGGCGCCCATTGTGGAGCATATACCTGAAGGGTGGAGTGGTCTTCCACATCGACAGGTGGTTCTTCACCGGGGGTGCCTGCACAGCTATTCCCGTTGGACCCCACTCTGTTGGGCGCATGTGGTTTCACGCCGGCGGGCTCATTGTGCAGGCCGTGCTCGCCGGGGTCCTGCTCCTCCTCCCCGAACACTGGCTGGTGACGGGGATCTTCTGGTTCAACGCGCTGGTCGCGGTCCACAATCTGGTTCCATGGCGGCTCGGAGGCCAGGCCAGCGACGGCTGGTATCTGCTCGACGCCGCTACGGGAGGTCGCCGCGGCGGCAGCGTGCTGCACCAACGCGCCAGCTTCGAGCGGATCGCCAAGCGCGAAGAAGCGATTGGAAGCCCAGTGGGCCGGGTCTACTCGCAGATCTGCCTCGCCTGGACCGACATCCTCGCCGGCCGGCCCGAGAACGCTGCCACGCTGTTCCGGGACGACCCTCCCGAGTCCCTCGTCGATCCGTGGGTGGACGCGCTGTACCACTACGTCAAGGCGGAGTGGCATCGCGCTGAGGACCGCCCTCTCGCCGCCCTTCGGGTCGCTCGGGAAGCACACAGCGACATCGACTTCGAGCACAGCGACGACGGGGCGATCCTGATGTCTCTCGCCGAGGCGCGCGCCCTGGTAGACCTCGACGCCAACGCCCAGGCCCAGCGCCGCCTCGCCCGCACCGCCGGGATCGGGGGCCCCATCGGTTGGCAGGCCGCAGCGATCCTGCTCTGGGCCAGCCTCGACGGGGAGACCGACGATCTCGAGCTCGCAACCTGGCGGGTCATGCGTCGGCGAAACGAGGCCTGGCTCGATCCAGGAGACCCGATCCTCGCCCTCTGGAAGGCCGCCGATCAACTCGAGGAACGCGGCCGCCTGGCAGCTGCTCGAGGTGCCCGCGACGCAGCCTCGACCCTGGCCCGACAAATCCTCCGAACCGTCGTCGAGTCAGACCGCGTCTCCCTCGCCCGGCGGCTCGGCGACGTGGCCCACGCCCAGACACAGACCGCGCTGGCGGGGTTAAGAGACTGACCCCAATCCAGGAGATCGGTTGTTCATCGCGATTGAAGGCCTCGATGGCGCGGGCACTACAACCCAGGTGAAGTGTCTCGCCCAGTGGCTCGAGGGCCAGGGGCGCGACGTGCACCGAACCTTCGAACCCTCGGATGGCCCCATCGGCCGGCTCATCCGTCAGACACTCCGCAAGGAAGCAGGAGCGCCCAATCGCGGGGTTCTACCCTGGATGTTCGCCGCCGATCGCGCCGATCATCTCGAGCGGGAGATCGAGCCGAAGCTGGCGGCCGGTGTCGACGTAATCACCGACCGATACTACCACTCCTCACTGGCCTATCAGTCGATGGAGATCCCATTGCAGCAGGTCTGGGAGCTGAACCACACCTTCCGCCGGCCCGATCTCACGGTCTTTGTACGCATCGACGTCGACACCGCACTTTCCAGGATCGAAGCCCGAAACGCAGAGCGGGAGATCTTCGAGCGCCGGGAACAGCTCGAGCGGATCTGCGCCCACTACGATCAGGTCCTCGAGTTCCTCACCAGCCTCCGCCACCCCATCGCCGAGGTCGACGGATCGCTGCCCCTAGACGAGGTCACCGCTGCAGTTCGCGCTGAAGTCGTCGGCCTCGTCAGCTAGTGGCGAAGTTCTTCCGGCTCCAGGGCCTGTCCGACTACGGCGAGACCCACGAGCTCCAGCAAGAACTCGTGCGAGCCCGGGCAGATGGAGAGATCGGGGACGTGGTTCTCCTCCTCGAGCACGCCGCGGTCATTACCGTAGGACGAAAGCGGGATGCCGAGAGCAACGTCACGATGCCTGGCGACGTACCCGTGGTGCGAGTGGAGCGCGGCGGCGATGTGACCTACCACGGCCCCGGGCAGCTGGTGGCCTACCCGATCATCCAGCTCAAAGGCGACAAGATGGACCTGCACCGGCACATGCGCTGCCTGGAGGACGCGGTCATCTACACCCTTGGAGACCTGGGGCTGACCGGAGCGCGGGACGACCGCAACACCGGCGTCTGGCTGCCATCGGAGAGCGGCTGGCCACTCAAGGTCTGCTCGGTCGGGATCGCGTGTCGCCGCTGGGTCACCTGGCACGGGCTGGCACTCAATGTCTCACCGGATCCGCACGCTTTCACGAGGATCCGTCCGTGTGGATTCGAACCCGATGTGATGACACGGATCGCCGATCACCTCGACCCATGTCCAACCGTCGACGCGGTGGCTCCGATCCTGGCGCGCTGGCTCGCCCACTCTCTTGGTGTCGAGATGACGGGCTCCCTAAACAACGTCGCAGATCCCAGCACTCTGTTATCCGGGCTGCCAAAGCCCTAGTTCCACAGCTTCTCAGTTGATCGGGAGAATCCATGGTCGTGAACCCCGACAGCCCCGAGGGCCGGGAGCCACTCTTCAAGCAGATCCAGGACCTGGACAGCCGGTTCTGGATCGTCAACACCATGGAGATGTTCGAGCGCCTCGCCTACTACGGCGTGCGCGCGGTGGTCGCGATCTACATGGTGCTCGCCCTCGAGGCCGGCGGACCGGAGTTCAACCACACCCAGAAGGGCGTCATCTTCGCGATGTGGGCCTTCGTGCAGTCGCTGCTGCCGGTGTTCACGGGGGGATTCGCGGACCGCTACGGGCACAAACGCACGATCGCGGTGGCCATCGCCATCAAGATCGCCGGCTACTTCATCATGGGCTGGCGCCAGGATCTGCTCGGCTTCGCTTTTGGCTGCTTCCTTCTCGCGACCGGGACAGCAATCTTCAAACCCGGGGTCCAAGGTACACTTGCGGCGACGATGAAGAAGTCGAGTGCCTCGGTCGGCTGGGGCCTCTTCTATCAGATCGTCAACGTCGGAGGATTCCTCGGGCCGGTTGTCGCCGGCTACCTGCGGCTCATGGACTGGAGCTACGTCTTTGTGGCCTGCGCCGGGATCGTAGCCGTCAACTACCTGTGGCTGCCTTTCTACGTGGACCCCACCCACGAGTCCGAGGAGACCGAAGAAGAGGCGGCTCTCCGCTGGGGATCGCTGTCCAGTGCCGTTTCGCAGGTCACCGCCATGGTCTGGGGCGCCCTGTGGACCGCCGCCACCCTCGCGTCCTGTGTCTACGCCTATCTGTACTCCACCTGGGAGGACCCGCGGCCGGCGATGGTCGTCGTCATGACCGGGATCTTCATGCTGGTGTTCTTGGCTTACATCCCCATGAAAGGATCCTTCGACAGAGGGAGGACAGACCCCCTCGCGATCTTCCTGGTCAGCGCCGTGGGCATGTTCCAGCACCGGGTGATCTCGTTCTGCGTCGTGTTCTCGGGCTTCTGGTTCATGTTCAACCAGGTCTTCGACCTGCTGCCCAACTACATCGATGACTGGGTCGACAGCTCGTCGATCATCGGCACCCTCGGCACGGCCTTCACCGGTCAGGGGATCCCGAGCGGACTCGCGATCTTCCTGGGACTGGTCTACGGAGTGCTGTGTGGCGTTGGGGTGCTACTCGCCATGCGGCCCGACCGGATGGCCACCGCCGACGTCTACAAGCCGGCCTTCGCAGTGGTCGGCATCGCCCTGACCGGAGCGGTGTATTTCGGGATTTCTATGCTCCTTCCGGCCGGAGAGACCATCTGGACGGCGATGCTTCCCTTGGTCGTCGCCACCGGCCTCGGAGCTGGCCTGGCCGGCCTTGTCATGGTCGGCCGGCTGCCCGCCAAGGCCGTAGCCGCGGCGGCGACCATCGTTGGCGCAGCCACCGCGATCTGGACGATCCGCGGAACGCTCATCGAGTCGGCCCCGACCTTGGTGACCATGGCCGAAGAGGGCGCCCAGGTCCCGCCGGAGTGGATGCTGAACCTCAACCCCGGAATGATCGTCTTCACGATGATCGGCTTTGCCTATCTGTCGTCCTTCACTCGGCCCCTGGTCTCCATCATGATCGGGATGGTCGTCGCCACCCTGGGCTCGGTCATCGCCGGAACTACAACCCTCGGCTGGATCTGTGTCGCCGGAATCATTGTCTTCTCCATCGGCGAGATGCTCTCGTCGCCAAAGAAGATGGAGTACCTGGCCACCCTCGCCAAACCCGGCCAGGAAGGCCTATTCATGGGCTATGCCAACGTGCCGGTCGCCATTGGCTGGGTGGCCGGATCCCTCATCGCTGGCGACGCCTACGAACACACCGGAGACAAGGTCAACCTCGCTCGGCACCACCTCGTCGAGCAACTGAACATGAGCCAAGAGGCCGTCGACGCCCTCCAGAAGACCGACGTGATGCCGGTGCTCGCCGACAAGCTCGGCATGTCGGTCATCGACGCCCAGCACTTGCTGTTCGCCACCTACGAGCCCCAGTGGATCTGGGTCGGAATCGCCGCCACTGGCATCGTCTCCATGATCGGCATGATCGTGTACGACCGCGCCCTGAAGATGTTCTCGGGTGACAGCGCAGAGAAGGGTTAAGCCTGGGGCTCCCAGAGGAGAAGCCCCGATGATTGCCCCCCACGTCCTGGCACAGCAGCCAGAGACGGTCAAAGCCCACCTCACCCGTCGTCACGCGGACATCTCGGTCCACAGCGCGGTCGACCGGGTCTCCGAGCTCGCCGGCATTCGCAAGAAGCTGGCCTCGGAACGTGATGATCTCCGTGCAGCGAGAAATCGTCTCAGCAAGGAGATCGGTGGGCTCTACAAGCAGGGCAAGCGCGACGAGGCCGAGGCAGCCAAGGCCGAGGTGCACGCTGGAAACGAGCGAATCAAGATCATCGAGACCGAGCTCGACCAGGTCGAAGCCGAGGTCCTCAGCACCTCGATGGGGATCCCGAACCTCCTGCACGACAGCGTTCCAGACGGCGAAAAGGAGGAGGACAACCAGCTCCTTCGCACCTGGGGCGAGCCGGCCAGCTACGACTTCGAACCCCAGGCCCATGTAGAGGTCGGAGCCGGGCTCGACATCCTCGATCTCGAGCGCTCCACCAAGCTCTCCGGCGCCCGCTTTGCCATCCTCAAGGGTGCCGGTGCCCGCCTCGAGAGAGCCCTGATCAACTACTTCCTCGACGTGCACACTGGGAAGAATGGCTACACCGAGGTCATGGTCCCCTACATGGTGCATCGCAGCACAGTCGAGGGAACCGGCCAGCTCCCGAAGTTCGAACTCGACATGTTCAAGCTCGCCGAGAAGGTGAACGGCCAGGACATGTTCCTGATCTCCACCGCCGAGATCCCGGTGACCAACATCCACCGCGAAGAGATCCTCGAAGCGGCGGATCTTCCCATCAAGTATGTGGCGTTCACCCCTTGTTTCCGGTCAGAGGCCGGCAGCGCGGGGCGGGATGTGCGCGGGATCATTCGCCAGCATCAGTTCCACAAGGTCGAGATGGTCTGGGTCACTACCGCCGACCGCGCCGAGGCCGATCACGAGGCGTTGGTCGGTCACGCAGAACATCTGCTCCAGGCGTTGAAACTCCCCTATCGGGCCGTCCTCCACTGCGGCGGAGAGACCAGCTTCGGGGCCACTCGCTGCTTCGATCTCGAGGTCTGGCTCCCCAGCCAGGACCAATACCGCGAGATCAGCTCCTGCAGCCACTTCGGCGACTTCCAGGCCCGGCGCATGTCCCTGCGCTATCGGCCAGAGCCGGTGGACGGCAAGAAGCAGAAACCCAAGCTCGCCCACACCCTGAACGGCTCGGGTCTGGCTGTCGGTCGCACCATGGTGGCCATCCTCGAGAACTACCAGCAGGCGGATGGATCTGTGGTGATTCCAGAGGTACTAAGGCCCTATATGGGCGGCCTGGAGAAGATCAGTCCTCCGACTGGGTGACCGCCGGGCCGTGAAACTGATTGAAGCCATTGCGGAGGAAGTGGGCCAGCACCCACCGCCACTGCAGATCTACGACCCGACTCTCGTCGGTGATCCTGCCCGTGGACTTCATCACGTGTCTGGACAGGAAGCTGTCCGCGAGCCAGACACCCGGCGGTAGTTTCGCGACGCCCCAGTCCCCGGAGCGGGCGAACCGGCTCACTCCCGTCATCTGGGAGATGTTCTCCTCCAGGTCATCCACCAGCTTCGCGAGGCTGAACCAGCCCTCGGCGTCGTCGACTCGAATCAGGACGCTCTTGGACGCCTGTCCCCACTTCACCAGGTAGTCGCTGTAGTTCCACGTCGCGACCTTGCTCAGGAACGTCGAGTAGCGGTGATCGCCGATAAAGATGTTCTTGGTGTCGCCTCGACCGACCGACGCAGCCACTTCGAAGGCCGCCGGCTCGCACAGCTTTGGCTGGCAGAACGGTTCGATGGTCTCCGCCAGGCGCCGGCCGTACGGGAACAGTTCCTTCTTCATCACTATGAGTACACGCATCCGCTCTCCCGGGCGGTAGCCAAGAATACAACGAACGTCGGCCGACGCGAAACACAGTGGCTCACCGACGTAGTTTCCGAAGGAGTTGACGCGCCGCGCCTCTCCGCATAGTTGCGCATGACCTGCCACGGAGGCGTGGCCGAGTGGTTTAAGGCAGCGGTTTTGAAAACCGCCGACCGAGAGGTCCGGGGGTTCGAATCCCTCCGCCTCCGCACTTTGAAAGCCTGTTCTGGAGTTGTGACCGAGTGGCCGAAGGTGCTTGATTGCTAATCAAGTGTGGGGTGTAGAGCTCCACCGAGGGTTCGAATCCCTCCAACTCCGCACGCAGGCGTTCACTTCAAATCCCCATCACGCTCCGACGCCTGGCGACCATGAGCATCGCCAGAAACACGATGAACCACCCGCCTGTGGGACCGGTCCGGCAGCTGCAGGGCTCGTGCGTCAGCACATTCCCGCCTGCCTTTCCGTCGACACAACTGCCGTCGGCGTCATCGTCGTCGACATAGTTTCTAATGCCGTCGCAGTCGTCGTCCCCGGTTCCCTCGTCGGCATCGCTCACGCCGTCGTTGTCCGAATCGTCGTCGAGGTAGTCGGGAATGCCGTCGCCATCGGTGTCGCCGGCGCCCTCTTCATCGGTTGGGATCCCATCGTCGTCGTCGTCGGCCTCCAGCGCGTCGATGACCCCGTCGCCGTCCTGGTCGTCGAGCTCGTCGTTGTCGGGAATGCCGTCTCCGTCGGAATCCGAGTTGTACGGATCGGTGCCGAGATCGTCCTCTTCGGCGTTGGTCAGCCCGTCGTCGTCCGGATCGGCGGCCGGCCCGTCCATGTCGTCGGCGTCGAGGTAGTCGGGAATCGTGTCGGCATCCATGTCGTCGTTGTTCCAGTTGCCGTCGCCATCGCGGTCCTCGTCGAAGGTGACAACTCCGTCTCCGTCGTCGTCGTCGTCGGCCCAGTTGGGAACGCCGTCGCCGTCGGTATCGAGCCAATCCGCCGGAGATCCGTCGGCGCACATCCACTCGACCACATCGGTCGCGGGATTGGGCTCCAGCGTCGGGTAGCTTCCGTCGGCACAGTCCAGGCCCAGCTCGTCGGCCGTGTCCACGCCGTCGCCGTCATCGTCGGTGTCCAGCGCATCGATGACGCCGTCCCCGTCGGTATCGAGCGGCAGATATGGATCCGCTCCGTACTCCTCGCCGTCAGGCACACCGTCGCCGTCGCTGTCCGGATTGAGCGGATCGGTGCCGCTGTCAGTCTCGGCGCAGTTGCCGATGCCGTCCTGATCCAGGTCGCCGGCGCAGCCCGACTCGTCACAGTCGATGAAGTTCGGAATGCTGTCGCCGTCGTCGTCTCCAAGACCCTCGACGATGTCGTCCACGCCGTCGTTGTCGCTGTCCTCATCGAGGTAGTTGGGGATGCCGTCGCCGACGATGACGCCGTAAGCATCGCAGTCCATGTCCCCGATGCCCTCGTCGAAGGTCGGGATCCCGTCGCCGTCATCGTCGGGGTCGGCGATGTCGAGGATGCCGTCGCCGTCGGTGTCCCGACCGTTGTTCCACTCGTCGCTGTCGAGGACGCCGTCGAAGTCGCTGTCGTATCCGAAGGGATCGGCGCCCGCGTTCACCTCGTCGAGGGACGGCGCGCCATCGTCGTCGTCATCGAGGTCGAGGTAGTTCGGAACCCCGTCGCCATCGAAGTCGTCGTTGCGCGGGTCGCCGTCGCCGTCGCCGTCTTCGTCGCCAAGTGTGAGCAGGCCGTCGCCGTCGTCGTCATCGTCGATGTAGTTCGGGATGCCGTCGAGGTCGTAGTCGTCGTTGGTCGGGTCGCCGTCGAGGTCCATGTCCTCTTCCGTCGTCGGAATACCGTCGCCGTCGTCATCGTCGTCGAGGGCGTTGACGACGCCGTCCCCATCGGTATCGGTCGGATTGTTCGGCGCGCCCACTTCGACACCGTCGAGAACCCCGTCGGCGTCGGTGTCCGGATCGAGCGGGTCGATACCGATCACCACCTCGTCGCCGTCGCCGACCCCGTCTCCGTCGAAGTCGAAGATGCAGTCGTCGGTTCCGAAGGCCTGCTCGTCAGCCCAGGTCAGTCCGTCGCCGTCGTCGTCACCGTTGGGTCCGCCGAAGCCGTCGCAGTCCTCGTCGATGCCGTTGCCACAGACGTCGACCGCCAGGGGATTCACGGTGGGGTCGCCGTCGTTACAGTCGCTGGAAATATAGCTTTCCCCAGGATCGTCACAGGTTCCATCCGGTGACGGAATGACGTTGGGACTGCCGAATCCATCCAGATCGAGGTCCTCGTAGCAACCGATCAGATCGGCGTAGTTGCAGTCCTGGTCGATGCCATCGCCGGGAACCTCCGGCGCACCCGTGTAGATGGTGGGATCGGTGTCGTCGCAGTCGTCGTTGACGTCGGAGATGAACGGCTCCACACAGTCGCCGTCGTTCTCGAGGACGGGCACATTGGCGCCGTGCCCGTCTCCGTCATTGTCGACGTAGCAGGTCACCTGGTCCGACCCGTTGCAGTCCTGATCGATGCCGTCGTCCGGCGTCTCGGGCGCGCCCGGATAGGTGTTCGGGTCGGCGTCGTCGCAGTCCGTGTGGGTGTAGTCGAAGCCGCCCCCGACGCAGCTCACGATGGGGGCGAGCACCTGGTTGTCGCCGCCGACACCATCGCCGTCGGCATCCTGATAGCAGAGCTCCTGGCCGTCGCAGTCCTGATCGACGTCGTCGGCGATTCCCTCGACCGCACCTGGGAAGATCGCGCCGTCGAGGTCGTTGCAGTCGTCCGCGGTCGGGGACTCTCCCGCCTGATTGCAGGACAGGTTCGGCGAGACGACCACTGATCCGGCCTCGTTTCCGAACGTGTCCCCGTCGAAGTCCTGGTAGCAGAGCTCCTGGGTGTCGCAGTTCTGATCTACCAGATCCGCGACGCCTTCCACCGCGCCCGGGAAGATCGTGGCATCAGTATCGTCGCAGTCGTCGGCGGTGAAGGACTCGCCGGGTCGTCGCAGGCCAGGTTTTCGGAGTCGATGGTGGCGGCACCGTCGTTGCCGAAAGTGTCGCCATCAGCGTCTTCGTAGCAGAGCTCGACGTCGTCGCAGTCCTGATCGGTCAAATCGGCCGGAAGCTCCACTGCAACCGGTCGAATCGTCGGATCGAGGTCGTCGCAGTCGTCGGAGGAATAGGACTCTCCAACGGCGTCGCATGCCAGATCCGGCGATACCACGGTCACGCCAGCCAGGTTCCCGAATCCGTCGGCATCGGTGTCCTGATAGCAGAGTTCGAAGGTGTCACAGTTCTGGTCGAAGTCGTCCGCGGGAATCTCGGCCTCACCGGGGTTCACCGCACCGTCGGTGTCGTCGCAATCGAGGGTGTCTGCGGACTCACCCGGGTCCACACAATCGAGGTCAGTGGAGAGCACGGTCGCGCCGCCCTCGTCGCCGTAGCCGTCGACATCTGCATCCTCGAAGCAGAGCTCTTCGGTATCGCAGTTCTGATCCACCAAGTCGGCCGGGAGTTCGGCCGCGGCGGGATGGATGGCGGCATCGGTATCGTCGCAGTCGGTGTCGACGTCGGACTCTCCGGGATCGTTGCAGTCGAGATCGGCCGAGGCGAAGAAGTTGCTCGGGTCTCCGTACGAGTCGCCGTCGCTGTCCGCGTAGCAAAGGTCCCCACCGTCGCAGTCCTGGTCGATGCCGTCGATGAGCACCTCGGGGGCACCGCTGTGGATGGTCGGGTCGGAATCGTCGCAGTCCTGGTTGTCATACGACTCGCCCGGGTCGTCGCAGTCGCCGTCCGGGGCGTTGATCTCTACGATGCTGCCCGAGCCGTCACCGTCGAGATCCTCGTAGCAGCCGATGAGGTCGAAGCCGTTGCAGTCCTGATCGATGCCGTCGGTGATGATCTCGGGCGCACCTGGGTAGATCGTGTCGTCGCCATCGTCGCAGTCGTCGTCGGTCGGGGACAGGAACGGCTCCACGCAGTCGCCGTCGTCCTCGAGAACCGGCACGTTCGACCCATACCCGTCGTCGTCACCATCGACGTAGCAGGTCACCTGATCGAAGCCATTGCAGTCCTGGTCGATACCGTCGTCGGCGGTTTCCGCGGCGCCCGCATAGATGAGCGGATCGCTGTCATCGCAGTCGTCCACGCACTCGAAATGCCCGTCGCCATCGGCATCGGGATTGTCCGGCGTGAGCACCTCGCAGTCGTCATCGAGGCCGTTGCAGGTGGTCTCGGGCTCGGCGGGATTGATGAGGGCGTCGGAGTCGTCGCAATCGTCGATACACAGGGTGAAGCCGTCGCCGTCAGCGTCCGGATCGTCGAGGGAGATCAGATCGCAGTCGTCGTCGAGGCCGTTGCAGGTGAGCTCGATCGCGGCGGGATTGACGAGCGGGTCGGTGTCGTCGCAGTCGTCGACGCAGAGGTCGAAGCCGTCCCCATCGGCATCCGGATCATCGAGGGTCGCCGGATTGCAGTCGTCGTCGATGCTGTTGCAGTTCGTCTCCGGTTCGCCCGGATTGACCAGGGCATCGGTGTCGTCGCAGTCGTCGATGCAGACGAAGTACCCGTCACCATCGTCATCGGAGTCTTCGATGGTGGCGACATCGCAGTCGTCGTCCACCCCATTGCAGGGAACCTCGACCGCCACGGGATTGACGGCCGGATCGGTGTCGTCGCAGTCGAAGCAGACCGTGAAGCCGTCGCCATCCACATCGGGATTGTCCAGGGTCAACGGCTCGCAATCGTCGTCGATCCCGTTGCAGGTCGCCTCGGCCTGGCCCGGGTTGATCAGCGGGTCGTCATCATCGCAGTCATCGACGCAGAAGGTGTGGCCGTCGTTGTCCACGTCGGGATCGTCGGGAGTGAGGCCGTCGCAGTCATCGTCGAGACCGTTGCAGGTCGTCTCGGCCTCGCCCGGGTTCACGTCGAAGTCGCCGTCGTCACAATCGTCGACGCACAGCGTGAAGCCGTCGCCGTCGCTGTCGGGATCGTCCAGCGTCCCGGGCAGACAGTCGTCGTCGAAACCGTTGCAGGTGAGCTCGGTCTGGTCGGGATTGGCCAGGGCGTTGGTGTCGTCGCAGTCGGTGGTACAGAACGTGTGCCCGTCGACATCGGCGTCGGGATCGTCCTCGGTGACACCGTCGCAGTCGTCGTCGAGACCGTTGCACTCGATCTCGGTGAGGCCCGGGTTCAGGAGCACGTCGTTGTCGTCACAGTCTCCCTGGCACACCGTCCAGCCGTCGCCGTCGATATCCTCGGAGTCCGGGGTCAGGGCGTCGCAGTCGTCATCAATGAGATTGCAAAGAACCTCGGCGACGCCGGGGTTGACGTCGAAGTCGCCGTCGTCGCAGTCGTCGACGCAGAACAGGTAGCCGTCGCCATCGCCGTCCGGATCGTCGTCGGTGAGTACGTCGCAGTCCTCGTCGATGCCATTGCACGGGACCTCGGGTTCACCGGGGTTGATAGCGGCATCCGTATCGTCACAATCGTCTATGCAGAAGAAACCGTCGCCGTCGCCGTCCGGATCGTCGCCGGTGAGCACGTCGCAGTCGTCATCGATGAGGTTGCAGGTGATCTCTGCCTGCTGGCCGTGTCTCGCCGGGTCCACGTCGTCGCAGTCGGTGTCTGTCGGGGATTCTCCGGCATCCGTACAGATCAGATCTGCGGAGACCACCGTCGCGCCGCCGATGTCGCCATCGCCATCGCCGTCACCGTCGAGGTAGCAGAGGTCGCCGCCGTCGCAGTCCTGGTCGATCCCGTCGCCGACGATTTCGGGCGCGCCCAGATACACGTCGGGATCGCTGTCGTCGCAGTCGTCGGCGCCGGCGAGAAACCCGTCGCCGTCCTCGTCGCAGCCCGGATCGGGGAAGCCGTCGCAGTCGTTGTCGATCCCGTCGCACGGATCGCTCGCAGCGCCGGGGTTCACGTTGGGGTCGTTGTCGTCGCAGTCGTCGACCGAAGCCAGGTAGAAGTCCCGGTCCAGATCGTCGGGGTTGATCATCCCGTCCGGGCCGCCGAAGGCGCCCAGATCCGGGTCCGTGCCGTCGGTGTCCGAGTAGGACCCGGAGTCCCCCAGGTCGATCAGTGCGCTGCCCAATGGGGGTAGACGTCCGCCAGGTTGCACCCCGACGTCCAGGCCAGGTTCGCGTCCGGGTTCGGGGTGAAGGCCGGGGTGCCCAGGCCCTGGTTGGAGTTCTGGATGTTGTCCCAGTAGTTCCAGCTGAAGGTGGCGGTCCCGTTCTGGTCGAGGATGCCATTGGGCGTGTTGTCCACGATCACGCTGTGGGTGACGATGGCATCGGCAAAGCTCTGAATCTGGAAGCCGCCGCCACCGCCGTTTGCGCTTCCCCCGACCACCGTCAGGAACGAGAGCGTCACGTCCTGGTCGACCACCATGTGCCCGCCCACGCCACCGGGGGTGTAGTTGTCGAGGAAGACACTCGCGGTGATAAACGAGCCCGACTCATCGATGTCGATCATCCGCATGACACCCGACGCCCCGCCGCCGTTCGTGTGGTTGTCGCAGATGAACAGCCGGGTGCCCTGGAAGAGGACATTTCCCTGGGCGCGCATGGCCCCAGAGTCCCCGCTCGAGCTATTCCCCTCGATGTGGACGTCGGTCAGCGTGGCCGTCCCGCCATCGAGCATCATGGCGCCGCCGTTGGACGAGCTACTGTTGTTGGTCACCGTGCTGTTGGTCACGGTCAAATCACCGTTGGAGTCGATCGCGCGGTTCTCCAGGCCATCCATCACGACGTCGTCCAGCGTCAGATCGGCACCCGCCGCCAGGTCGACCCCGAGACCGGTGTCCGGGCCGATGGTCATCCCCCGGATCGTCGCGGTCCCTGCTGTGACGTCGAAGATCGGGTCGGCGCCGACGACACTGGTCAGGGCCGGCCCGCCGACGGTGTCCAGCGTGATGTTCTGGCTCAGGGTGAGGGTGCTGGACTCGTTGTACGCCCCCGCATCGATGCAGATGGTCTCGCCATGGGATGCGGCGAGGACCGCGGACTCGATGGTCGTGTGGGTGCACCCGGAGCACACGTCGCGGTCCCCGCTGTCCAGCGTGCAGGCGGCGGAAGCGTCGAGCGAGCTCGCGAGCAGGCTCATGAGAACGGTGTGAAGCACTTGTCACCCAATCCAACCCAGACTACCCGCTGCAGCGTGCCGGGGGAAACAGAGGTTCCTCGACTCGGATGTCAGTCCAACGCTGTCGGGGGCACGCCCACGTTGATCAAATCTCCGACGGAGCTGCCATTCTTTGACTGATGTGGTGCAGCGGCCGCTCCACCGTCGGCCCTGATGTCGAAGCGGGCCATGGCCCACCCCTCAATCCACCTGACCGGACCAGAAAGACAGGATAGAACTGAATAGCCGGGAAAAAATGGGAAGGTCCAGTCACTTCATCACTTCAGAGGAAGCGCGCCTCAGTTCTGCGGTTCGAGGACGGCGGCCGGGATGCCACTGGCCTTCAGCTGGGTCAGCGCGTCCGCGACAGGTCCTGCAACCGTGATCGCCTCGTGGCCAAAGCAGGGTGCAAGGCGCGCGGCGACTGCCTCGGGGGTGGCGCGGTCGAGCACTGCGGGCACGCCCAGGAGCGTCGAGCCGACGTCTCGTGTTCGGGATGCCGCCGCGAGCAGAGCCAGCTTCGCCGCCGGCGTTTGGTGACTCAGGCCATATTCGCGGGCAATACTTCGCTTCTGGACGGCAATATCTGCCGCAGTCGCCGCGGCGTGGAAGCGCGCCAGCTCGCCCAGCAAGGTCTCGACTCCCACACCGATGCGGGCAGGGTCGATGGCGAAGTGGACCTCGAGCAGGGTGTGACCGCTGTCTCGCTCGGCGGCCTGCACAAACACGCCATAGGTGCTGCCCAGTCTGCTGCGCAGGGTGTCGGTGAGCCGGGCCTCCAGCGCGCGACTCAGGATGAAGGCGCTCGAATCAGGGATCTCGGGCGCCATCGAGAGCTGACAGCTGAGCTGGACTTCTGCCATCGGCTCGGCTGACTCAAAGACCCGGACCGCGCGAGCACGAGGTTTGGGAAACGCGGGCACTCCGACCAGTTCTGCCCCGCCGCCCTGGCGACGCCAGCTACCGATCTTGCCCGCCTCGAGCGTTGCGGCGGAGTCGGCATCAAAGGCGCCCACCAGCAACAAAGTGGCCCGAGTCGGATCGGCCATCAGGTTGCTCCAGCGCTTCACATCCGCGATTTCGACGAAGTGCATCGCGTTCTGCAACGGGCCGCTGAGAACCCTGAATGAGGGGTGTTGCCCGGTGACGTGCTGCGAACGCCAGATCTCGTCCTCTGACGCTCGCTCCTGGGGCACAGATCCGATCTCGTCGTACTCCTCGAGCTGGTGCAAATCGACCATCTGCTGCACACCGAATGCCAGGACCTTGAGCGCGGGAGCCACTGCGCCCGGCGCGGCGCTGACAAGGAGGAACCGCCCTTCGGGTCCGCTCGCGGTCTCCAGTCCGGAGACGTACGCCTCCGACTGGATGTAGTTGTCACCGAGCTGTCCGTATACGGGGTCTTGCAGCCACCAGGACATACGTGCCAGGCCGAGTTTCGGCTCCCGAGCCTCGCCGCCTGGAAGGAGCAGACCAGCGACAACCGACGTCGCCTTGGGATCGCTCCACATCAGGACGCGAAGGCCATTTCCAAGCCTCACCTCCGAGATCGCATCGATATCCGGCTGTACGATGAGCGTTTCGAGCTCGGCGCGATCCACGGGAGATTCCTCCCTGACTAGCCGCGCTTGGATCTCCCGCTTCGCCGCCGCCGAGATAGGTCTTTCTTCCACGGGTTTCGACCGTGGCCGTATCGACCGCTGCGCCGGCGCCGAGGTCAGGTATTTCGAGGCAAATATGTCGATCTCGTCGTCGTCGATGGCGAGAATCACTGCCACCGAGCTTCGTACCGATGGTCTGGCGTCCCACCGCGACAGGGCGAAGATCTCGTCGAAGGCGGCCAGATCCAGGGTACGGGAGCGATCGGCGCTGGCGAGGAGTTCCATCACGACGGCCTCTCGTTCCACAAAGGTGCCGTAGGTCTGCCACTCTTCGAGCTTGAGAGCTTCGAGGGCGTAGCGGATCACGAGATCGGTGATTCCGTGCCGTCCCATGGCGATGGCACAGGTCAGCAAGGCGCCGCGGTTGTTCTCTTCGACCCAGCACTGGTTGGCCCGGTTCCCGCGATGCTCGTTGATACGTTCCTCCAGGATCTGCGCCACCACCCCGGCGACGGCGCTCGTCGTTGGTGTGAGCGCCGGCAGTGGCCAGGCAAAGGCGGCGAGGTCGACATCAATGTCGCCCTCCTCCTCGACAAAATCAGCGGTTGGACCCGGAGGAAGGGGTAGCGAGGCGATGGGCGGACGAACGCACACGGAGGCGTCGGCGAGCTCGGTCTTGCGGGCGGCACCCACCCGGAGGGACAGCTCGGCCAGGGACAGGTCTGCGGTCACGATCCAGGTGGACTGGTCCGAGGTGTGGGTGTCGGCTGAGGCTGCTGAGAGCTGGGCCAGGGTGACGCTGGCGATGGATGAGGCCGTTTCTACGCCGTGGTACGGGTGCTCCGGGCCATAAACCTGGCTCCAGAGCGCCTCGATGGCGCCGCCGATCTGACCCTCGCGCCGCTGCTTGCGCTCGGAGTCGACCACGCCCTTCTCGACGGCAACGTGGTCTTCGCTAACCCCGGCGAGGGCGTCCTCCAGGCGGGCGCTCTCGAGGGCGAGCAGGCCATCCAGACTCGAGACCGGAGCGATTGTGCGATAGGCAGTGGCATCGAGTTCCGTGTACCCCTGGTAGCTGGCGCCGAGGTCCCGGAGCACATCCCCCACCTCACGACCCTCACGCGCCGAGCGGAACCAAGCGTGCTCGAGTAGGTGTGCGCGCCCCTCACTGCCGTCGGGGTCCATTGCCGAGCCGCGGCCGTAGACTGACGTGGTGGTCGCCATTCGCGAGCCCGGATCGGCGCGGATGATGACCCGTAGCCCATCCGCCATGCACAGATTCCGTTGCTCGAGAGCCGCTGGAATCTCATCGAGCCAAGCGGGCTCGTCGGCGAGCGCGAGGGTCGGGAGAAGGCACAGGAGGGGGAGGAGGCGGGCGAGCACCGCACCAGTCTATGCCGCGAGACCTCGGTCAGGGAACGGCCGTCCGGAACACCAACAGCCACGGCGCCGACAAGTCCCCATTGGCATCAGCGAAATCGCCGCGATTGTTCTTGTTGATCCACACCGCATAGGTCGTGCCCGGATCCAGGGTCACCGTCGCCCAGGCCGTGCGATCGCCGTCCCAGCCCTCCTCCTCGATCTCGAGCGCGGTCTCGTCGCCGTCGCTCAACCAACCGAAGGCACTGGGGTCCATGTCCTTGCTGAAGGTGACCTCGATGCGCTCCAGCGACGGATCGACGCCATCCTCTCCGTGGGCCGGAACCGAGCCGACAACCGCCGCCTCCAGCCCCGAGAGCACCGACGAATCCGATCCGTCTCCGGTGTGAAAGGCCAAGGGGTAGGGCACAGCCGAGAGTCCGCGTCGATCCTGGAAGGCGCTGTAGGTCCCGTACGGGTCGTTGATCCAGATGCGGTAGGCCGTGTCGGCCTCCATCACCACACCCTCGGCGACATTCACGTAGTCGCCTTCATAGGATACGCCAGCGATATCCGGCAGTGGCAGCCCCACTTGCACCCATGACCACGCCTGGTCCGCCATGGCCTTGCTGAACTCGACCTCCATGCGGTCCGTCGTCGGATCGACCGAGAGGTCGCCAGACTCGGGCATCGTGCGGACCACTACCGGAGGGAAGCTGTCCAGATCGACGTCGTTGCCGACCTCCTCCGTCGTGGTTGTCGCAGTTGGATCCGTCTGGTTGGCGACGCACTCGCCGTCGACCTCCGACGTTCCCTCGCCGCACTCCAAAGAGGAGTTACAGCCGAGTACTAGGGATACCAACAGGACAAACCGCATCGGACACCTCGCGCGCCCGATAGTATCAGGTCAGTCCGGAGGTCACCGAGCGGCGCAGCTGAAGAGCCCCATGCTGCCCGCCGGTGCTGGCATGAGTGTGAAGCTCGCCGAGTCGCCGCCACCCGACGAGGAGTAGCCGGGAAGGCTGTCGAAGCTGCAGTCGAGCATCCCGAACACGTCGCTTGTCTCGTGAAGCGTTCCGTCGGCGCAGCTCACCGAGTAGCTCATGCTGGCGCTGGTCTCATAGAAGCCCGATGCCACCGTCAGCTCGAAGCCGCTCTCGCTGGCGGTCTCGACCTCGAGGAACTTCGCGCACTCCGCCCCCGTCCCATCCAGCACCGTGAACGCCCACACCTCCTCGCTACCAAACTCGGGAACCGGGCTGTCGAAGCGCACCGAGGTACCGTCATCGAAGGTGCAGTTCATACCGTCCATCTCCATGGTTCCTGCCGTGGCATCGGTCCCGCTGAAGCAGGCGTAGGCTTCTTCGACCGCAGTGGTCCAGCAGAAGCCCGGGTCTTCGATGACGTCGCAGGTCAGGTTGTCCGCGACCTCTGCCTCGTCGGTATCCGTTGACCCTCCGCCGCAAGCGATCAACGGAAAGAGTAGGAATAAGTAGCGGTTCATAGAGGCGTCTCCGGGATTGTTCGGCGCGGCAACGTAATGGGTTTGTGTCCTCGCAGCCGGCTGGTTACACAGGCGGCCTCCGCACCCATAGCTCAATTGGATAGAGCGTCTGGCTACGGACCAGGAGGTTAGGGGTTCGACTCCTCTTGGGTGCGCCATCTTCCCCCCGATTCCTTACGGAGTCGGGGGGATTTTGCGTTTGCAGGCCACCCCCAAGAGCCCTCGGTTGGGTGGGTCCGAATCACGTCTCCAGCTTGGAGCAAGCGGTACTTGCTCCGTTTCCGCAGCTTCACAGCCATGTCGTCCTCGTCAGGCAGCGATCGCCGCGGCTTTCAGTAGCAGATGCTGATTGGCCTGCCGTCGTCGAGTTCGTGTATGCAGCCCGCGTCGACATACTCCGAGCAGGTTCCGGTGAGGGGGTCGGGCGATGCAGTGTCCTGCCCGGGATCGGGCTCGCACCAACCTTCGCACTCTGAAGAATCGGTGCATTCCTGCCCGAAATCAGTCGTGGCGGCGATGCAGATTCGCTTCTTGGTGCCCAAGGTCGTCCACTGGCCGCCATCGTTCTCGCAGGCCTTCTGCCCGCAGCCAGTCGGAAGGAAGAGCAGTGTCGCCAGCAGGGCAACGGGCAACGCCAGAAACACAACCTGCCGCATGGGACCTCCAGTGCCGGGAACATACCTCCAAGCGATCGTCGATGGCCGACCAGGCGTCGAGACGCAGGGCATCGGAACGCACGTCTGGAGCGCGCCCCGGGGATAGAGGCCGGCCCCGATCCGCGCGATCGACGGGGTTGAACAGGCGGCTGGCAGCTCCAGGGTTGGTGCTCCCGACCTCGAAGGGCGCAGATGTCCAGAGGACTGCCAGCCACTCGCTCGCGAGGTCGGCGGGTATCCACACTCGTTGGTGGCGATGCGGCGGCGACCCTGTGGTTCTCAGGCAAACCGAGGACTTCGTGTGGTGGACATCCGGTGGTTCCGCGCATGGTCGACCACAACGTACTGTCAGGCGCCACGGGTATGGGCCCCCCCCGCGCCACGATCTAGGGACCACCCCCTGAGGTGCACTGAGAGGGTCTTCGCTGATGTGGTAGCCCTCTTCAGACTGCGGCAATCAGGAGTCGTGAAATGAGTGGATCGCATGGTTTTCAAGGAAACCGACGCTTCAACCCGGCGGCGATCGCATGGTTTTCAAGAAAACCGACGCTTCAACCCGGCGGCGATCGCATGGTTTTCAAGGAAACCGACGCTTCAACCCGGCGGCGATCGCGTGGTTGTCATGGAAGCCAGGCTCACCGCGATCGTCGCCCGCCACCGACCACGACAGGCCCCACAGGCCCCTCCCCAACACGCCCCGCCCACTTGAGCTAGCCTCTGCGGCACCCTTCTGGTCACCGCATGCAAGACCGCGACAGCCCACAGTTAAAGGACCGCTACGCCTTGGGGGCAACCCTGGGCGAGGGGGGCATGGGGCGGGTCTTCGAAGCCTGGGACGAACTCACCCATCGGCGGGTGGCGATAAAGCAGCTGCGAGGCCCGTGGGACGAGGAGCTGAAGACGCAGTTCCTAGCGGAGGCGAAGCTCACCGGGCAGCTCGAGCACCCGAACATCATCCCCGTCTACGATGCCGGCATCGACGAGGCGGGGGCGCCCTTTCTGGTGATGCGGCTGGTGGAGGGGCCGACGCTGCAAGACGTCATCTTGCGCTGGCAGCGGGGTAGGGAGGCCCCGTGGCCCGTCAACCGCCGCGTCTCCGTGATTTCCCAGGTCGCAAACGCCATCGCCTATGCCCACGCACACGGCGTACTGCATCGGGATCTGAAGCCGGAAAACGTCATGTTGGGCGCCCATGGCGAAGTGCTCGTGCTCGACTGGGGCCTCGCGCGCTTTCCCGACGCGGGACGGGCGGCAATCAAGGGCGCCGGAACGTTGACGGGCGGCTTCATCGGTACCCCCGGATACGCGGCCCCAGAACAATGTTTTGGCTCATCTGCATCAGAGGCATCTGACGTCTGGGGCTTGGGGGTCCTGCTCCTCGAGGTCATCTCGCTGAAGCCCGCATTCACCGGCTCGGCCGCAGAAAAGGTGAACGCCTCGGTCTCCCGGATGCCCCCCCTGGATGGGGTCCCCGAAGCGCTGGCGGCCCTGATCGAGCGCTGTCTGCAGCGAGAGACCGACGAGCGCCTGGCGTCCGGGGCGGAGTTTGCCGGCGAGCTGCGTTCATTTGTGGACGGCGACGCCCGACGACGACGCGCCCTGCAGCACGTCGATGAGGCTCGCAAGCTCGACCTGGAGATTGCGGCCGTGCGCGAAGCGGGGGTCGAAGCGGGCATGCAGGTGAAGGCGCTACGGACACAGACCCCGACCTGGGCCACCGTCGAAGAAAAGGCAGCGCTCTGGGACAGCCGCAGCCGGCAGCGACAGCTCCGCCTCGATGAAGCCTCCCTCTTTGGCCGGCTCGTGCGGACGTGTGAGCGGGCGCTGGCCGAAGACAGCTCGCCCGAAGCGCGCGAGATCCTGGCCGAGGTCTATTGGGAGCGCTTCGTGCGCTCGGAGCGAGAGGGGCGCGACGAGGACCAAGCCTTCTACCGCGAACAGGTCCTGACCTTCGGGGGCGCGTCGATGACGGAACGCCTGTCCGGAAAGGGCACCCTCTCTGTGGTGACAGATCCTCCCTGTGACGTGGTATCGAGGCGGGTCGACGACACCCGGATCGTCTGGGAGCTGGAGCCCGAAGTGTGCCTCGGATCCACTCCGCTGGAGGTCGAGATCGACGTGGGTAGCTACGTGCTCACGCTTCGGGCTCGCGGACACGCCGAGGTCACCTACCCTATCGTCATTCGCCGCGACGAGTGCTGGAGTCCCGAACAAGCCGTCGAGCTGCCCATCGCTGCGAGTCCCGACGACTGGTGCCACGTGCCAGCGGGCCCCTTCCAGTCCGGAGGAGACCATCGCGCGGCCTTCGCGGGACCGCGCGCCGAGGTCCCCCTGCCCGCCTTCGACATCGCTCGGTTCCCGGTAACCTGCGGTGAATACTGCGATTTCCTGAACGAAGTCCACGCTCGGGATCCGGACGCGGCCTGGGCTCGAGTCCCGCGATTGGTGACCAACGAGTCGGGAGGACACGGGCAGTTCTGGGAGCGGGCGGCGGATGACGGGCAATACAGCGTGCCGGAGCGCGACCCCGACGGCGACCGCTGGGATCCGCGCTGGCCGATCTTCGGGGTGACCTGGCACGATGCCATCGCCTACGCAGAGTGGCGCTCCGGCTGGGATCTGGGCGCGCGGCTAGCGACCGAGCTGGAGTGGGAAAAGGCGGCACGCGGCGTCGATGGACGGCAGCTGCCCTGGGGCCGGTGGTTCGATCCGTCCCTCTGCCACATGCGGGCGAGCCAACAGGGGCGTCCCCTCCCACGTCCGGTCGGGAGCTACGAAACGGACGTCTCGGTTTACGGCGTCCGCGATCTCGCTGGCGGCGTGCGCGAGTGGACGGGCGACCTGGACATGGACGGCGACCGGGGCCGACGACCGATTCGCGGCGGCAGCTGGAGCGGCTTCGAACGCGCCTGCCGGGCGGCGAACCGGTTCGGGCTGGAGCCGCACATGGCCTACACCTACCTCGGATTTCGAATGGCCCGTTCTGGGGCACATAGGAGCGTGAAGATGACTTGGACCAAATGCAAACACCTGGCCAACCCCATCGGCACAAAAGCGAAGGAAAACCTACACTTCGGCTTGGAGCGTTCTAAAGGGCAGGCCCGCATCGCCATCCGAGCGATTCCACACAAGAAAGGCGAGGCACGAATCGTGACGCTCAGTGTCAGCGACAGCGGCCCCCACGCGGTGCTCCGGCTGGAAGATGCAGGGTCTACAGCCGGTGTGCATACCCTGATCGGGCCTTGGGTCAAAGTTAGTGGCGCGGCCTTGTTCCACGTCGAGCTCGCGGTGATGGTGAAGGGGAGCCCAGTGAGCAAAGTTGTCGCGGTGACGCAACAGCAGGATGAAGACACCGTGCTGAGCTACTCGACCTTGAAAGCCGTATGCTCATACGTATAGGCCCCATACGGCAGGTCCACGCACACGGCCGCAGAGTCTGGACGCGAGGCGTCTCGGTATCCCCACGAGACGCCGAGCTCCCCATCGCCGTCTCCAAGTTGGCCACCTATTGGGAGATCTGGTTTCATGAGGAACTCACTGGCGGGAAGGTCAATGTCTTCGCCCTCAGCCTGGCAGAGGGCCGCAGGCTGAAGGTCGGCGACGACGCCCCAGAAGGACTAGCTCAGGGGTGGTTGGAATCCACGCCATCCAGCGTCCCCACAAGAGGCGATCTGCGAGGTCTTCGCATTCGCGTGGTGATCAATGGGATACCCCCGAGTCGGGATGTGGCCCTGGTGTGGCGACTGGTCAGAGATGACGGGATCGAAAGACCAGAGGTGCTTGGAGTCACGACCCACCGGATGGTGTACAAGTCGGCAAACCTGAGCGTCAACACTCCAACACCCACGCCGACATTCGAAGGCGACGTCCTGCAGCGTCTCAAGCGGGACGACGCGCTGACGCCCACGTGGAATCTCGATGGAAGCGGAGTCGTTGCACTCAGACTCGGCGAGACGGGCCTGGTGTCCTGGTACGAAGGCAGATCCGGGGAGAAGGTCACGATCACCATGTTGCAGGGCGCGACCCTCCTCAAGTTCGACAACGGTGTGGTCGACAGGGATGGCCGGATCGAGCTCGGGGTAGAGGTGCTCTCAAGAGCGGTGGGTGTCTGGCCGGTGACGGCCGAGATTCAAGTCGGAAACAGCGTCCGCGAACTGGGAAGTGAGCTGTTCATTGTCGGGAAGCCGAAGGCGCCATGGGCCAAGCGAGCGGTGTGGATTGAAGTCCTCGCGCGCGCCGCCAGGTGGGCTCACGGAAAGACCGCCGACGCCGACATCCTGGCCGCGATCGAGGAGGGAATCCACCGCGATCTCGGCAATATCTTGGACTACGCACCGTCCACCGAGACCCCGTTTGGATTGAATACGCTGGACCTGTTCAGCCTGCTCCGCCGGCTCAGCCTTCCCCCTGACCTCGAAGTCGCGAAGACATCCGTGAACTGCCTGACCGTGTCGCGATGGTTGGCGTGCTGCGGGGCCGCGCTGGGCGTGCGGACAGGGATCCTGCGAATCTCAACCCACAGTGACGGTGCTGAGGGTCCCACTGGGGTCTTTCCAAGACGAGTCCTGCCCCTGGGGTCCCGCGTCCCCAAGTCCGTTCAACGCCTCAGTTTTCATGATGTCGTCTGCATCCCCGCTCGAAAACAGGTCCCCAAGACTGTCTATGATGGCTGCTTGATCCTCGAAAAGAGCGAATCTGAACCAAAGGAATTCGTCCTTGGGTCAGACCTGGCCTTCACGGACTATCACAGGCAATTGGATCGCCGAGAACGCCAGACCCCTTGGCCCATCCAGGTCGGCGCCTCGCCAGGCTGGCCGAAGCTAGCACTCCAGACCGTCAAGATACAGAAGCCCCCCAAGGACGTCTTCGGCCCCAACGCCCCTCGAGTGCTCTACCTGGAGCGCTTGTTCGAGGCGCTGTACGCAATCCTGGTCCAAGACCCGTGGTCCGAAGCGGCTGGGAGCCTTCGAGCGGCGATCCAACGGCATGTCTGGTCAGAGACCGACGCCGGTCTGCCCCCCGTGGCGGGGATCCGCCGCGGAGGGGTCATCGACGTCCTGTTTCTGGCGCATTGGACGGAGCGAAGGGTGTTCGACTTTCTGATCCGCGGTGGCCCGGGATCGGGTGTAAGACTCCAATATGAGACCTACCACGTGACCGACACCAGGGCGGTCTCGATGCAGACGTTTGGCGAGACGACGATCCTGGAAGCCGCGTACCCTACCCACGCCGCGATAGGAACCACGGCCGTTCGGGTGGTCATCTCCGGATCCGGAGGCAGCCTCGTCGCCCAGCAGCTCGCCGCCCTCTGGGAGGGGCCGCCGCCCGAGGGCTGATGTTTGCCTCCAACGCCACTGGACCCCGGAGGCGTGAACTGGCAAACTAGCGGGGTTTCACGTGGGCGGGAAACGGTTGGCGGACATCTTCGAGCACCACGACTATCGCAGCTATATCGAAGCGTGGCTCGATAGCGGAAAGGCCCGCAACGCCAGCCTCCTGGCCAGGCGAATGGGCCGAGCGCCCAGCTACGTCTCGATGGTCAGGAAGGGAGAGCGCGGCATTACCGTGGCGCAGGCTTCCCTTTGGGCACACGCCTTCGGTCTCGACGAGCCGGGATCCGCCTACTGGGCAAACCTGGTCACCGCCGCCCAGAACACGATGCCCGATCAGAGGGAGGAGGCGCTGATTCGCATCGCCGCCGAGCAGGCCTACCGCGGGGCCGTCGCTGGAAGCGCGGCCTATCAGCTGCACTCCAGCTGGCTGGACCAGACCATCCTCGAGCTCGCCAGCTGCCGTGGATTCCGCTCGGACCCGAGCTGGATCGCGGCCAACGTGGAACCGCCGGCAACGGTCGCCGAGGTCGAGGAGGCGATCGAGAGCCTGCTCGAGCTTGGGCTGCTGGTCCGCGAGGGCGAAGGGCTTCGACCCGCCACCGGCTCCCACGCCACCGAGACCGAGGTGGATGACGCCGTCGTCAGCCGCGCCGTAGCCCAGCTGCATGCATCGGCGCTGGCCCACGCCGTCGACTGTCTGGACTCGGTCGACTCCGAGGAACGCGCCTATTCGACCCTCATTGGCGCGATCAGCGAGCGCCAGCTGCCCGAGCTCAAAGAGGCCCTGCGACGGCTCCAGATCGAGGCCCTGGAGAGCACCCGATCCGGTGGCAAGCCGGATCGCGTCTATCAACTGACGATGCAGCTGCTGCCGCGCACCAAGCGGCTCTCGTGACCCGGTTCGAACCACCCCCCGTCTATCGTCTGTATGAGGCGTTGCTCCAGGTGTCCGAGGTCGGAGAGCCGGAGACCTTCCTGGAGCAGGCCCTCGCGCTGGTCGTCGAGGCGACCGGAGCCCAGCTCGGCTACGTGACGCTCGGAACCGAGCCCGACGGGACAAACCCCACCTGGACACGGGCTCGCGGCGCCTCTGGCGGTGATGTCGCGGCCATCCGTGAGGCGCTGTCGTCGGGCATCCTCCACCAGGCCCACACCACCGGCGAGGTCGTGCACACCGCGTCAGCGCTGGACGACGACCGGTTCCGCGACCGGGCGAGCGTGAAGCGGAACGCCATCGAGGCCGTGCTGTGCCTGCCGCTGCGGGCGCCCGAGACCCCCGATGTGACGATCGGCGTCCTCTATCTGCAGGGTCGGGCCGAGCCCGGGCCGTTCAGCGACGCCGAGGTCGAGCTCGCCGTACTCTCCGGCCGCCACCTCGGGGCACCGGCTCAGCGAATCATCCGCCGCTCGCGTTGGGAGCGCCCGGATCCGACGGCGCCCTATCGCGAGACCCTGGCCGTCGACATGCTGATCGGCCGAAGCAAGGCGTTGGCGAGGCTCTTTCACCAGGTCGGCATCTACGCTCCCCACGACGCCCGCCTCATCCTCCGCGGGGAGCGCGGCACCGGCAAGACGACACTCGCCCACGCGATCCACGTGAGCAGCGGGCGACGCGACGGACCCTTCGTGAAGGTGGATTGTGCGAGGTTGACGGCCCACACCTTGTCTGCCGAGCTCTTCGGCGCGCGGCGCGGCGCCTACACGGGCCTCGATCGGGACCGGATCGGCAAGGTCGAGCTCGCAAATGGCGGCACCCTGTTCCTGGAGGAGGTCGGCCTGCTCGGCCGAGAGGAGCAGCAAATGTTGCTGACCTTCCTCGACGATCAGACCTACCAGCGCTTGGGGGGAACGAGGACCCAGGAGGCCGATGTCCGGGTCATCGGGGCCACCAACGAGCACCTCGACGACCGCTGTGAGGCCGGCACCTTCCGCTGGGACCTCCGCGAGCGCCTCGGCCACGAGATCGAGGTCCCGAGCCTGAGTGCCCGCGCCGACGACATCGAGCTCCTCGCCGACAAGATCATCGAGCAGTACGCCCAGCAGTTCAGCGTAGCCCGTCGTCCCCTGACCCCTGCCGCCTTGCTCTGGTGCCAGCGGCAGCCGTGGCCTGGCAACATCCGAGCGCTGGAAAAGGTGCTGCAGACTGGCCTTCTCGAGGCTGATTTCGAGCGAGCCTCAGTGATCAACCTCCACCACCTGAACGCCGATGGGCGGGACAGGGTCGAGCTCGAGGCCTCCGCCGACGACCTGCGCACGGCGCAGCGCTCCTTCCGCCGCCAACACATCCAGAGCGTACTCGAGCGGAACGACCACCACCGGGGCCGAGCGGCCGCCGCCTTGGGGATCAGCGTCGCGCAGCTGTACGCCCTGCTGAACAGCCTGGATCTGCGGAACCCCGCCTCCTGATCGCGGCGACCTCCAGAAAACTGGAGGGGCACGGTCGCCGACCTCTGGCCTTCTGGATGTCTAGAGGTCCGCAACAACGCTAAAAAGCCGACTTTAGCCGGATTCGGTCCCGGCACACGCTTTGCTTTTGGAGGGGTCGTCCCACGTTCGGGACCGGCCAAGGAGGCCCTCCATGTTCCAGAAGCTCGCACCCGTGACCCTCGTCCTGCTCCTCTGCTCGACCCAAGCCCACGCCTGGATCTACAGCGGCAATCACAAGGTCTCGATCCTGGTGGACAGACCCGAGGCCGACCTCGACGCGGCCACCGTCGTGCTCGATCGCATCCGGATGCACAAGTGCGGTGGCGGGTACACCGACTACGAGATCGACCAGTCCATCGACGCTGCCTCCGGCTGGAGCACGACCGTCTCCGGAGGCAGCCTGTGCGGCATCTCCTTCGACTGGGACACCGACATGCTCATCGACACCCAGGATTGGTCCGCTACTTACAGCGAATACCGCACCTCCCAGACCCTGGACGGCACGGAGACGGTCTGGACGGCGCTCACCCCGTTCACCGTCACCGAGGGCCAGTTCTTTGGCAAGGCGCCGCGCCTCTATGTGAGCCTCGACCCGGTCCAGTAGGCCCCGGGGCGATTGATTTCACAGCCTGTGAACTCATTTCGTGACGTTTCCCCTGCGTTCTGGCCCACCATGCCCGTCACGCCCGCGGCGGGCCGGTGGTGCCCCGACACCCTGGACCCATACCCTCTACAAGCAGCCCCACCCGGCCATCGGAGAAGTGAAATGCCCCCCAAAAACTACGGAATCACCCGCCTCGCTGGAGGACTGTGTGCCCTGATCGCGACGCTGTACTCCGGACAGGCGCTCGCCGACGACCCATTCGCGTTCCTCGGAGACGGAACCAGCCGCGAGGACCTGCTCACGACCGCCGAGCTCCAGGCGGCGTGCAGACGCGTAGCAGCTTGTCCTCTCGATCACGCCGGAAACGACCTCTGGAAGAGCTGCGCCGTGGCCGGCAAGCTGGACGTGAAGGAACCCCTGCCGACCGACCTGCCCGCAGCGGTTCCGAAACCGGCGGAATTCAAGGAACTCATCGGCGCGGGATGCAGGAACAGGTGGTCCGACATCAAGGATACAACCTGGACCTTCGACAGCGACAGCTCCGACGCGAAGATCGACCTAACGGTCAGTGTCGGTGAAGAAACGCTGACGCGAACCGGCAACGCCTTCGACACCAAGACCTTTGCCTTGGACGGGGAAAAACCGATCGACGCCGTCATCAAGTGGAAAGGACCGGTCGGAGAGTCACACAGCGTGCGGCTCATGGCCATGCCGGGCACCACCGACGGCACCTGGACGATCAGCGAAACCGACGACACCGAGAAGTCCCTGATCGGGGGTGGAGGGCCGGGCATCGCCGTGGTCGGTCTGGCGGACTTTCTCCTCGAACGCACCCAGGCGGAGGTCGCCGCCTGGCTGTCGAGTGCGGTGGGCGCCAAGCTCTGCAAGGAGCCGAAGAAAGGGGAGATCGACGCCAGCAACCTCTTCCCCGAGACCTGCGATCTGCTGACCGACGACGAGAAGCTCCTCGCCAGCCTCGCCGAGCGCCACTTCTCGGTCCTCAAAGAGACCGTCACGGGTGACGTGGTCGCGTTTCCCCGAAACCTCTCCGAGGAGCTCCTTCGAGTCGGCAAGGCCTCGGACAGTCAGAAGCAGCTGCTGGTGGCCCTGGCCGTCTCCGGACGAACGGCGGAGCTCGCAATCGACGGCGTCCAGATCCAGGATGCCATCGCCGGCTGGGCCCGTGAGAAGCCCGCACAATGGCCCGACGGAACGGCGTTCAGCTTCGCATCGGACGGCAACAGCCAGCTGCCGGCAGCGCTCTACCTGGTGTCCGAGCTGGTCGCCTTGAGCCCCGACATCCACGTGACGATGAAGGACGGACGCCTCGAGGTCGAAGCGGAAGAAAAGAGGCCCGGTTCCTTTGCTGTCGCGACCTGGTCGACCCTCTCTCACGACCCGCACATGCCCGCCGGGCTCACCATCGACTCCGCGAAGGTCACCGTCCTCGCTCGGATCGCCTCCGATCTTCACGACGGGATCGAGGAGGTCGTCCAGCGGCGCATGTTCACCATGGACCGCTCCAAGTATCAGGACGCAGCGGGGAAACTCAGCGCGATGGCGACCGATGTCGGCCATCTCTCCGGCCTGGTCGCCACGGGGGCCGATGCCGTCAAGGAGCTGCTGCCGGGCGACGACGAGGAACAGAAGAAGGTCGCGGCCGCTGTCGCCGAGGTCGCGAAGTCCACCAAGTCCATCGCCGTCAAGATCGCGGCACGGGAGTACGGACCGGCTCTGGCAGCCGTTGGCCGCGCGCTGATCCCCAAGGATGGAGACGAAGGACAATCCCCACCCGCGCTGGTCCTGCGCGTGGCGTCCATGGCCGCATCGATCGCCGGCGCCGAGACCGCCGAGGAGGCCAAAGAAGGCTTCCAGGCTATCGCCGCGCCAATCGGCGGATACCGTGACAAGCGCCGCACCGACTGCAAAAAATCCAACTGCAAGAGCCTGTACGGCACGCTCAATGCGTATGTGGGCGTCAGCGGGGGCGTGGCTACCGGCCCGACCGTCAGCCCGGTGGCGACCATCGGTCCCGAGTTCGGCTGGCGCCTGGGTGGAACCAACCTCGCGTTTCACGCCTCTCCCGTCGACGTCGGACAGCTGGTCGCCCTCCGCTTCGACGAGGCGGACGTCGATCCGGACGCAGTGGACTGGCGCGAGTTCTTTGTCCCGACCGGCCAGATCTCAGTGGGCCTGGGGCCGACTCCGTTCGTAGCCGGAATCCAGGGCGGCTGGACGCCATTCGCCGAGAGCAACGCCCACATCGGCGTGGTCTTGGCGACCGATCTCCACCTCCTGCCCTGAGGTTGCCATGTCACTGCTCCTCCTGGCCTGGCTCACCCCGGCGTCGGCCGGCGCATGCGCCATAGACGGCAAACCATGCACGGTTGCCCAGCTCATCGAACTGGCCCGTACAAAGACAGATCCGACACAGGGGCCGTGGGATCTCGACGCTATCGAGGCCGCCGTCCTGCGCTGCCCGAAGTACGCCGAGGAGACGTACAACCTGAAGAACGGCGAAAAGGCCCTCTACCCCGGCCGGATCCTCCCGCAGACCATCGCACCTCATGGGGCGACATGGGGGATTCCCATCGACAAAGACCCCAGCCTGGAAGAGCTGGCGCGGGGAGTCGCCGTCCTGATCCCCAGCGAGAAGCTGGTCGAGGCGCGAGATGGGCGCTTCCACCTGGTGATGACCGAGGCCCTCGGGAAGTCCGCGGTGCCCTGTGGCTCCAAGAAGGACGTGTCCAGGCCGCTGTCCGAGTCCGCGAAGGAGTTGCTGCCGGCCGGATGGGCTGACCTGCCGATGATCGGGGTGTGCACGGGTTTTCTCGTGTCCCCGAATCGACTGATCACCGCAAAACACTGCGCGGATGACTTTCCGGACGCGGTGTGGGTCTTCGAGGCAGTCGCCACGGGAACCCAGGAGTTGTCCGCCACCTGCTACGGCGACGAGAACGACTGCTCCTACCCCGAGGACTGTACCTGTGAGGGCGGGATTTCGTTCTCCGCAGCCGACGTCGCGACCGACTGGAGCGTGCGACGCAGCCACTACGACGTCGCGAGTGTCGAGCTGGCGAACCCCGTGCAGAGGACTCCACTGGCGCACCGGGTCGACCCGGACGCCTCGACCTCGACCCCGGTCTGGTCCCTGGGCCATCCGTGGGGGCTGCCCATGCAAATCGCGGTGGACGGCGACCCCGCATTCGACGGAAAGACCAACTATCTCCACGCGTTTCAGGGCTCCTCTGGCTCTCCGGTCACGAGCTGTGAGACCGGCCAGATCGTCGGCGTTCTGGTCAAGGGGCGCCTCGACACCGAGTGCTCGACCGGCGAAGCCGAGCTCATCTTTCACGACCTGTTGGGCGGAGGCGAGTCCATCGCACTGGCCGACGACTTCTGGAACAGCCTGCGCCCATGATGCCCGCGCTCCTGATCTCCATGTTGGCCGGCTGCGTTCACGTCGTGAAGCCGCAGACGGCCGTCCCCGACGCAGCGGAGCCCTGGCTGGTCGAGGTCAGAGCCAGCGCCTTCGGATGGTCCCCCCGGCGTGCCGAGGCCCGGGCCGAGTCGGGGTTCACAAAGGATGGCGGAGCGTCCATCGGCTCGGAGGAGGTCCTGCACCGAACCGTGCGGACCTCCTGCTGGTGGAGCATCGCCACCGTTGCCACCCTGGCGATCGTGGCGCCCTGTCGGGTCACGGAGACCGGGCTCACCCTCGACGAGCGCCTGCCGAGTGCCCTGAAGAGGCTGGGCAAGTTGCCGGAGACCAGCGGCGTCGGCCGCCCTCGGTGGGTGTGGATAGACGAGGATCTATCGGCCCTCGGGGTCCTCCAGACCGTGCACGGGGTCCCGCTGATCGGAGCCGAGCTGCTCATCGTCGACCGGAGTCTCTCGGACGTTCGCACCGACCTCGTCATCCACGACTACCAGCTCCCCAGGCCGCCCGACGCCCCCGACCCGTTCATCGCCTATGTCGTGGACGACGGCGCCGAACCCAAGCTGCTGCCCATCCGCCTCGAAGCCGCACCGGCGATACCGTGAGCGTGAGATCCGCCCTGCTACGCATAGCCCTCGGAGGGGCATTCGTTATGGGCGTCCTTGTGGTCGGGGCGACCTTGGTGCTCTTCGCCGGACATGCTCTCGGGCTCTGCGTTCAACACGAGGACCCGCAGCTGGTCTCGCCAACGCCGCCACCTGGAACGCCGGTCCCGACTGGGAACGAGTCGCCTGCCCCACTGCCAAAACCCCCACCGCCGCCAGACGACCGGCCACCGATGAGCGCCGAGAAGTCCGCCAGCCTCACCGTGGGAAACAGCCCGCCGGAGGGAAGGGTCGAGGTGCGGCCCGGTTCACCCGCCCCCGGGCAGACTTTGACCTGCAGAGTGCGGTCAGCGCGCGACCTCGAACGAGACTTGGTGACCTCCACCTATGCGTGGACGGTGGACGGAGAGCCGGCGCACAGCGGCCCGACGCTCCTCGGCGACCGGACGACGGAGGGAGCCGCCATCCAGTGCATCGCGACCCTGAGCGACGGCTTCAGCGAGGTGAAGAAGTCATCCGAGATCGTACACGTCGCCGTCAGCCCACGACTCACCGGCGCCCAAATCAAGGGAGAGAACATCACAACGACGAAGCTGACGTGCGATACGGAGATGCCGTCGCCCCCGGACAGGCTGTGGAAGTGGACGGTGAACGACATGAGAGTCGGCGAAGACGTTTCCCTGGCCCCGGACCACTTCGAGCGAGGAGACACCGTCCGCTGTGAGCTCACTCCGTACCGCAAACACGGCGGGCAACGCCTGTTCGGCCCTCCGGTCAGCGACTCGGTGGAGATCCGAAACGCGGCTCCCACGGTCCGGGTGCGCATATCCGAGAACAGCCTACCGGGAGAGTCCATCCGCTGTGTGGCAACGCCGAAGGATCCCGATGGCGACGACGTTCGGGTCGAGTGGACCTGGTACCTCAGGGACGAGCTGGTCGACAACGCCGATGGCGAGCTCACCGATCCCGATACCAAGGCCGGGGACCACGTCCGGTGCTCCGCCCAACCCTTCGACACCGATCCCGGGATCCCGGTAACCGCAACCACAGTGGTATGGCACGAGGACAAACCCGCAGCGGAGGGCCAGTGCCTTCGCGAGAAAGGGGCGCTTGGATTCCGACCCCTCGGCGTGCGGGTCGCCGTTCACGTGCACGGTCCTCCGGAGCCCATCCGGATCGTCACGGTCAAACCCGCTCTGGCCGAACAACCGGGGTGGGTCCGCCTGGGGAACGTGCACAGGACCACCGCGGATCTTTCCGGGATGGCGCTTCGCGTCCGGACGGGGGGCGACAAGCTCGGGCGAATACTGCACGTCTTCGACGCCGAAACACGCCTCAGACCCGGCGATACGCTCATCGTAGGAGACCCTGGTGTCGCCGGTGCAACCCCGTGGACGGGCGAGGCACCGGGGGGCACGGCGGTCCTGACCTTGTACAGAGGCGAACGCGAGGTCGACTCCGTCGCCTGGGGTCAGCTCGCAAGATGGCTTCCCGGTCCAACCCATGGCGCCCCGACGCAAGGCCAGGTCCTCATGGACCAAGGCCTGATGTCGGAGGGCATGCGTCGCCGTTTCGGGTTCGTCGACGCCGTCCATCCCGGCGATCTGCCGGATGGCACCTCCCCATGGCTGGACAAGCCGGTCGGGATGTCCATCCACTACAACCAGCGAAACCAGACGGTGGGGGTTCATCGGCGCTCCTGCGGCCCCTTCAAACCGGGCCGCGTGCGGGCTGCCAGGCGCTACCTCGATCGGTGGCGCCCGGACCTCCAGCAGCTCTGGCCCGCCCTCGCAGAGACGTGGGAGACGGTCGGAGTCGACCTCGACGCCGACTCGTCGCGGGGGTTCGACGGAATCACGGTCAAGATCGAGGGCGCGCCGCAAGAACCGGGGACCTGCAACGTCTACAAGAACGCTCCCTTCCCGCACCTGTCGCTGTGCGGCGGCCTTACGACCGATCTGGTGGCCCATGAAGCGACCCACCTCCTCTGGGGCGCGTTTCAGGGAGGTTCCTATGCAACTTCCATCCCGAAGACCCATGAGGCCCATGCCATCCACGAGTCGATCGCCGATCAGGTCGCCGCCCGCGTCGAGTGCGAGCTGCATCCGGAGATCCACTGCGACCAGTTGTCGCTCTTTCCATCACGGGGTGCCCGAGCCATCCCCGATGTGCCTTCATGCGAGGGACAAAATCCCGGCAGGGCGCGAGACCTCATCAACCCCAGAGACTGCCACGATCCCGAGCGACTCGCGGACTGGCGCGATGCCGGTCCGGCCGAGAGCTGCGACGAGCAGAGCCACCACAACAACGGGATCATGAACCGAGCCATCGCCCGAGCAATGGCCCTTGATCCCGATAGAACCTCCACATTCCTCAAAGGCCGAGTCCGGTTCAACACTCCGGGCGTCGATCGCAACCGGATGGTCGCGGTGTGCGACGAGATGGTCCGTGGAGGAAGCGAGAAGCTGCTGGAGATCTGCTCGGACATGGTCCAGGAGGCGGACATTCCGTCCACGGCGATCCCCTGCGAGGAAACCCGGGCAGGAGGGGTCGTTCAGGCGGATCTGTGAGGCTCGGGCAGCCACCGAGCAGCTCGTCGTCGCCGCCGCTAGAATGGTCCATGCTCACTTCGCTTCTCCTGGCGTCGACCCTGAACGCCAACGCTGGCCAGCTCCTGGACTTCACCGGTCCCTACGACCTGACCAACTGGACAACGACCGGAATCACGGGGGGCACCGCGTCGGTGGACCTCCCGGCGAGCACGCCCCAGAGCGGGGTCTTCGTCTACGATGTGGACCTCGGCTCTCCAGGGGGCCCCGGCGTTTCCTTCCGTCAGGCAGAGTTCGAAGTCATCGCCGACGCCACCGGCACCGCCTCGATGACCGTGGATTATTCCTGTTTCCACGCCTGGTGGCAGGCCTGGGGCAACCTCGACTTCTTCTACGAGGATGACCTGGGCGCGACGATCTGGATCACCGAGGTGGACAGCGCGACCAATGGACAGACCGACTTCAACTTCGACGTGGTCGACATGCCGATCTATGCGGGGCGACCGTTCGGATTCGCGGTCGGCGGTCAGAACTTCGACTCGACCTCCCACCTGCGGGGCACGGTGACCATCACCAGCTTCGAGGCGACCGCGACCGATGACTGCAACGGCGTCCCGGCCGGACCCGACCTGCTCGACAACTGCGGGGTCTGCGACAGCAATCCGGGCAATGACTGTATCCAGGACTGCGATGGGGACTGGGGCGGGAGCGCGGTCTTCGACAACTGCGGCATTTGCGACGACGACCCACTAAACGACTGTGTACAGGACTGCGCTGGAGACTGGGGCGGCACGGCCACGGTGGACAACTGCGGCGTCTGCGACGACAACCCTCTCAACGACTGCGTACAGGACTGCGCCGGCGTGTTCGACGGCCTCTCCTACGAGGACATGTGCGGAACCTGTGACGACGACCCGCTCAACGACTGCATCCAGGACTGTGCGGGAGATTGGGGAGGCGTAGCGGTCGTCGACAACTGTGCAACGTGCGACGACGACCCGCTCAACGACTGCACCCAGGACTGCGCCGGCGTCTGGGGCGGCAACGCGACCACCGACAACTGCGGCGTCTGCGACGACGACCCGCTCAACGACTGCGTACAGGACTGCGCCGGGGTGTACAACGGCCTCTCCTACGAGGACATGTGCGGCACTTGCGACGACGACCCGCTCAACGACTGTGTCCAGGACTGCGCGGGTGATTGGGGTGGCATCGCGGTCGTCGACAACTGCGCAACATGCGACGACGACCCACTCAACGACTGCATCCAGGACTGCGACGGGGACTGGGGCGGCAACGCCACAACGGACAACTGTGGGACCTGTGACGACAACGCCCTCAACGACTGTGTCCAAGACTGCGACGGAGACTGGGGCGGTCTCGCAGTCGTAGACATGTGCGGAACCTGTGACGACAACCCCGGAAACGACTGCGTCCAGGACTGCGACGGAGACTGGGGGGGCGCCGCAGTTGTAGACATGTGCGGAATCTGCGACGACAACCTCCTCAACGACTGCATGCAGGACTGCAACGGGGTCTGGGGCGGGCCCGACCTGCTCGACAACTGCGGTGTCTGCGACGACAACCCCGCCAACGACTGCATCCAGGACTGCAACGGAGTGGACAACGGACCGGCCCTCCTCGACATGTGCGGGAGCTGCGACGACGATCCGGCCAACGACTGTGTCCAGGACTGCACTGGGGACTGGGGTGGCCCGGCCGCGACCGACAACTGTGGCGTCTGTGACAGCGATCCATACAACGACTGCCCCCAGGATTGCCTGGGCCAGTGGGGTGGACCGGCCGCGACCGACAACTGCGGAACCTGCGACGACAATCCCGCCAACGACTGCACCCAGGACTGCGCCGGAGACTGGGGCGGCCTCTCGGTGGATGACATGTGTGGCAACTGCGACGACGACCCCGCCAACGACTGCGTCCAGGACTGCGACGGGGTCTGGGGTGGAGCGGCGACGATAGACGATTGCGACGTCTGCGACGCCGATCCCAACAACGACTGCGTCCAGGACTGCTTTGGCGTCTGGGAGGGTCCGGCGCGCCTCGACGAGTGCGGGGTCTGCGACGACGATCCCAGCAACGACTGCGAGCAAGACTGCGCCGGAGAGTGGGGAGGCACCGCCGCTGTGGACATCTGTGACACCTGCTCGGGCGGAAACACCGGCATCGCCATCGACGAATGCGGCGAGGATCGCGTCTTCGATCCGGAGGAGGAAGCCGACGCGATCGCGGCCGGGAAGGCCTCGGGCTGCGACTGTGCGACGGGCGACAATACGCCCGTTGGAGGCTTGTTTACGGCATTCCTTGCGCTCTTGATGGTTCGCCGGCGACGTTGAGCCGCATCCACTTGTACTCGTTCCTGCCGATGACTCGGGAGGCGGCGACCGAGATCGCCGCTTGGTCCTATGATGCGCCCTACACCCTGTACAATCACGCTCCCGAAGACCGCGCTGACCTGGTTGCGGCGCTCACCGACCCAGCCAACGCCTATCAAGAGATCGCCGCTCCCGCGCTGGGTTTGATCGGGTTCTTCTGCATCGGCATCGACGCCCGAGTGCCCGGCGGCTCCTATGCGGGCGAAGGAATCGACCTCGGACTCGGGCTCCGACCAGACCTCACTGGCCAAGGCCGTGGCCACTCCCTCGCCGAGGCCGTGCTCGAGCGCGCGGCATTGACCAGCTCACACGCTAGATTCCGCGTGACCGTCGCCGCCTTCAACCAGCGCGCGCGCCGCCTCTGGGACCGCGTCGGCTTCGAGATGGAGAGCTGTTTCACCAGAGACGAAGACCGTGTGGCGTTCGTAATAATGACCAGGAGCCGGGAGTCCTCATTGACCACCCATGATGGACGGTGACAAGGCGAGCGCTGTATTCTTCAGATGCAATGCTCTTCCAGTCCCTGATAGCCATCCTGATCAGCTGGTTCGGAGCGGTCCAACCGCAAGCCCGCCCTGCTCCGAAGCGCCGCCGCCTCTATCGCCCAAAAGCAAAGACGTTCGAGCGGCCACCTCCGACGCGAAGACCACTGTCATCGGGCGCCTACCTACAGTGGACGGGTCCGCCCATCGGAAGACTCACCGCTGAAGCCATCGGAACTCGCGCATTCCGGAGGCAGTCGGAGGCCACCAGGATTGGCATTCTCCACGCCATCGTCGAGGAAGCGACGACATCGGTGCCGCGGATGGCCGCTGCGAAGGTCTCAGCCCTCGCGGACGCCCTGATCCGCTTGAACCACGACAAGCGCGTAGGTCTGTACGGAAAGGCAGCGCGCGCGGTGATCGCTGCCCGAATCGTACCTCCGGAAGCCAACAACGTGCTCCTCCTCCGCCCTTGGGTGCCCGATCTTCGTCCCACCCTGAAAGGCCTCTGGCGGCTGCGTGGCGAGGTCCAGCAAGCCGACAACGAGAACAAGAAAGTCTGGATGTTTCAGACCTAGAGTTCTGGTGTTGCCATCTGAACCGTGCTGGCCACGTCATAGAACACCACCGCATCGGACTCGGAGACCAGACTCACCACCACCCGTGCTCGCGCGTCTCTCGGCACGCTGATCGCCGCCGGATCCACCTGAAACACCAGGACGGGCTCGGGAACCGGTCGCATCCAGAAAAGAGCCACTGCGGCGAGCACGACTGCGCCACCCGCAGCCCACCGCGCGGCACGGCGGCGGCGCTCATTGGCCAGACGCGAACGCAGGCGGTCCAAGCCCCCGGGCGGTGGGGTGAGCTCGTCGAAGAGGTCGTTCATGGGGTCCATTCTTCACCCTCCAGGGCAATCCGGAGCTGTTCCAAGGCTTTGTTTCGGCGCGAACCAACGGTACCAGCGGGAATATTCAGCACTTCTGCGACCTCTGCGTAGCTCATCTCCGAGAAGGCACAGAGGGTGACCACGGCGCGCAGGTGCTCGGGAAGCGCGTCCACCGCACGTCGGACGGCACGCTGTCGCTGGTCGGCGGCCATTGCAGTGTCGGGACCGAGCTCGCGGGATCTACCCATCCAGCCCTCGAAGGGAACCCATCCCCAGGTCCGCTGGGAACGCTTGCGCTTGGAAGCCTGGTTCAAGGCGATCTTGTACACCAGCGCGTCGGCCGTCTCCAGGCGCACTCGCGCCCGCATCCCCCACAGGCGCACAAAGGCCTCCTGGACGATGTCGGTCGCCTCACCTGGATCCCAAACCCACCGATAGACCACGTTGTAGAGTGGTTTCTCGAGGCGGGCGTACAGGCATTCCAGGGCGGGGCCGTCGAGCTGGCCGCCAGATGCCACCTAGCGAACCGCGCCGCCAATCACGTAGTAGAAGGAGCTCCCTGCCTCGGCCCCGACCTCGGCGAGCACCGCGACCTGAGCGTCCTTGAGCGCGATCTGCGTCTCGATTCGGGACTTGCCAGGAATGCCGATGGTGACCTTGGCGACGATGGAGTCGTCGGAGGGATTGACACTGGCGGACTGGTTGACGTTCAGGCCGTGGGTCGCAGAGGACTCCGCCCAGTCGCCGCTTCGAGAGATGAGAGAGGTCCCGCTGACGACGGTGAAGTCCATCTTTCCGGACCGGGCCTCGATGGCGTCCAGGGCTGGGGCAATCATCGGGATGGCCGGACGAGCCCCCTCCCCTGCTCTTCCGGACAGCACCCAGTAGGTGAGCTCGACATTTGGGGGAGCACCGGACGGAACGCTATCCAGGCCATCCAGGAATTGCTCCACGCCAACCTGGACATCTTCGCTGGCGACCACGATCACCTCGCCGCTCGGACCGGCGACGACCCGAGCGTTCACGGCATCGCCACGGAAGGCGGACTGAAGCACGTTGACCGCCTGCCCGCCGTGGCTGCCGACCGCGTAGGATCGGAGTACGACCGGCGCCGAGCCCACTTCGACGACGGGTGCCGGTCCAGCGGGGATGCAACCGACGAGAAGCAGCCCGAGAAGGGCGGAGGAAGAGAAGAGACGAGCCATGAGGCCTCCTTGTCCCAGGTCACTAGGACGGGTTTGCCCCTGTTACCCGCGAGTCAGACCTTTCTTCACGAACCGGTGTTTTTATTCGACGACGGTGAGGTTGATCCCCGACCACCGGCTCACAGCGCCCTCTCGGATCCGCAGCGACACGCTCCACAATCCGACGTGCTGTTGCTCGGGTGTATAGGTGAGGTGCCCGTCGCCGCTCACCGCCAAGCCGTCGGGACCTCCGCGGAAGAACCACCTGCGAGCGTCGTTTTTCGGCGTCACCAGCTGCAGATCGACGGTCTGGCCGACCCCCACCGTGAGGTCGGCGTACTGCCTGCCAATCACGAGCTCGGTGGGAAGCTCTCCGGTGGCGGGCGCGCGCTTGACCGGCGCGGTGGGTGCCAAGGCCACCTGCGGTCTGGCACCGTCGCACACCCCCTCGAGGAGCACTCCAGACCGGGTCTCGACGAGCACGACCTCGGCACAGCCATCGCCGTCCAGATCGGCCGCAGCCCCGACCTGTGGACGCGTGGGTACAGAGTGGAGGATCTCATTGCCCTCAGACAGGACGCCAATGGAGCGGGCGTCGGGATGCAGGGTCACCATCTGGGTGCCGCCGCCGTTTAGATCAGCGCTGAGCAAACCGCGAGCTGTCGTCGCCACCGTCGTGCCCTCTCTGGAGAGATCGATGACCTGTGGCTGCTCGGTCCCGGTCAGCCACGTCCAACCTGCTGGCCCAGCGACCAGCGCCCTCACGGGATCCGCAGTTGCGAACAGGGAACGCCCCGGCCTCGACTCCTCCTGGATCCCCACCGCGCCGGCCGCAGCCAGGGCGAAGTTCGTTCCATCACCGACCAGCAGGGGCACGCCCTCGTATTCTCCTTCCCACCCATGGGGCACGATTTTGTTGCCCTCGGGAGCCCAGACCGTCACCTTGCCGCCGGCGGCGCTCACCACGGCCGCAAAGGGGCCATCTGGCACAAACCTGGCGATGGCCTCACAGGGTTCTGTGGACACTTCGATGGGTTTGCCGAGCTTGTTCGCCGCGCCTCGCATGAGGAAGATGCCGCCCGGCCCGCACACCACGAACTCCGCCGACTCGTTGCCGTCGAGATCGGCGAGCAGCACATCGGCCACGGCCATCTGCGCCCGCGACAGCTCCGTTCCGGTTGGATCGAGGACCAGGAGCTGTCCGCTCGTGCCCACAACAGTCAGGGCCGTGCCCCCCCAGCGGCCCATTGCAACCGCGGTGACGTCCTCGTCAAAGGACAGCGGTCGCATCTCGCCGGGCTGCCAACAGAGCGCTGCCGGCGCCAACAATAGCGAAGCCAGGCAGAGGAGCCATCGAGGGGAGATGTGCATCGGCTAGTTTTACCGTCCCTGATGCCCCATGTCTCCTGCTAAGGTCCGCGACCAGACTCCGGCCCGGAACATTACTTGCACCGAAGGGGAACAGGAGTGTCTGCACCGACCGACCCACGCCTCAGCGTCCTGCTCCAGCAGCTGCACGCCATCGCGGCTGGGGAAAAGGGAGTTCGCGTCGAGACCAGCGGCCGCATGGATGCCATGGACGACGTGATTGCAGCCGTGAATGTGCTCGCCGAGCAGTTCGAGGAGCGAGAGCAGCTGCGACTGGAGATGCAGAACCGACTGCAACAGGTGGAGCGGCTGGCCGTGGTGGGAGAGTTCACCGCGAGCCTGGCCCACGAGCTCCGAGCACCACTACAAGGGATCCTCAGCTCGGCAGAGCTCATTCAGATGCACCAGCAGGAGCCGATAATTGCCGCGCTCGCCGGGACGATTGAACGCGAAGTATTCCGGGCAAACCGCCTGATCGACAACTCCAGAGCGCTCACTCGGCGCCCGCTGCAGCTCGAAGCCGTGAGCCTCGACCACGTGTTCACGGAGCTGCGCCACTTCACACGCAGTCACCTGGCCTCGAGGGGCGTCCACCTGCAAGTCGCCGATCTCACCCCGCTTCCGGCGGTCCGCATCGACGTCGATCAGTTTCGCCAGGTCGCACTGAACCTGGTCGCCAATGCCGCCGACTCCGTCGTGGAGCGATACGGCTGCGAACCCCACCACAATCGCCGGATCGAAGTCGAGGGACGGGCGGAGAATGGCGTCGTTACCGTCGATATGCGTGACTATGGTGCGGGGATCCCCGACGACCACAAGGCCAGCGTCTTCAAGCCCTTCTACACGACAAAGACCGACGGACTGGGCATCGGGCTGTCGATCTCCAAGAAGCTAGTCGAAGACCAAGGGGGAAAGCTGCACTTCAACTCTGGTGTCGACGGCACGACCTTCCACATCGAGCTGCCCCCAGCCGTCAGGGATAGTCCGCCGTCGGAAGCGTGAGCACGTCGCAGGCGGCCTTTCGAACGACCTGCTGAGCCACGGCACCGAGGATGAAGCCCGTGAGGCCCTTGCGCTCGCGGTTGCCGAGCACCACCAGGTGGTAGTCGCTGGACATGTTGACCAGTACTGCCTCGGGTTGTCCGCGACGCAGGATGGCCTCTCCACGGATGGCTTCGGGAACGCTGGCGAGAATCGCGCTCACCTTGTCGCTCTCGCTCTGATGGGCGGCGAGCCACTCCCGCTCGGCCCGCCTGCGGACGGTAGCCTCCTTGATGTGGGGAATGCTCTCGGCAACGGCATAGACCGCGTCGAGTTGGCAGCCGAGCGTCGTGGCCCAGCTCGAGGCGTACTCCACGACCTTGTCTTGGTTCCGCGCGTTGATGTCTACCGCGACCAGGATCTTGTGCGGGACATCGCGCTCCCACTGATCGGCCCGCGGGATGAGCACCGGGCAGTGGGCGCGCAGGATGATGCGAACCGCCATGGTGCCGCGCAGCATGCGCTCGAGGGCGCTGGGCTCGCGGGGGCCGACGACCAGGGCCTGATACTCCAGCGAGAGCTGAACGAGCACGTCGTCCGGGACCCCTACCTCGCAGCGGGGCACACCGCGATGGGCAGGATCTATCTTGCCAAGCAGCAGATGCAGCAGCGCGTGGTAGTTGTCGATCTCGGCCATCGAGACGTCGGTACTGCGAACATAGACAACATCCAGAGTGGCGCCGAGGTGATTCGCGAGATTGTTCGCGCGCCCGATCAGCCAGTCGTGGCCCGAGACGGCGAGATCCACTGCAACCACAATACGCATCTACGCTCCAAGCGACACGGTCAGTTCTGGGATCCGGTCTAGCGCGCGGAGGATGGCCAGGCAGCTCTTCATTCGCGCTTCGCGGTTCACCGCCAGCAACTGGTCGACGAGGGTGGCCAGCTGCGGATGCACCTCGGGGCGGCGCTCGAGCACCGGAACATAGGTTCCATCGAGGACGAGGCCGACAACATCGTCCACGGCGTCGGCCTCGAAGGCCAAGGAGCCGGTCACCAGTTCGTAGAGGATGGCTCCGAGACTGAAGATGTCGGCGCGGGCGTCCACGAGGCCGGGGTCCTCGATCTGCTCCGGCGCCATGTACTCGGGTGTACCGATCATGCGGTACATGCCGGACAGGGTCATGCTGTTGCGCCCCTTGGCCAGGACCTTCGCGAGCCCAAAATCCCCGATCTTCGGAATGAATCCCAGAGGCGTCGGCTTCATGAAGACGTTCTCGGGCTTCAGATCGCGGTGCACGAGGCCGACCCGATGTGCCGCATACATGCCACGAACGACGCCGCGGAAGATCAGCATGGCTTCGTCCAGGGGCGGATACTCGTATTGATCCACCCAGACCGCCAGGGTCGGGCCTTCGATGTATTCCATGACGAGCGCCGGACGCCCGTCGATCTCGAGAGCGTCGGTGACGGTGACCAGGTTCTGGTGATCCTGCACCGCCTGGATCCGTCCCTCCTCGATGAGCTTATAGCGAAACTCTGGCTTTGGAAGCCGGAGATGCTTGAGCACGTGTTCGGACAGGAGCCAGGTGTGCTTGACCTTCCAGATGTCCGCCGTGCCCCCGGCAGCGAGGTTCTCGATGATCTGATAGCGGTCGACGATCTGACCGAGCTGAAGCATGCGGCTCCCCAAGTCGATGATAGTACACGGCGATGCCCCGCCTCTTCCTCGTGCTTTGCCTACTCGTCGCTGGGTGTGGCGGATCACAGCGCGAGCTGTCAACTGCGTCCGCTCTACAAGCGTGGACGGCACACCCTGGGATCGATCAGATGAGCGAAGAGATCAAAGAAGAACTGCTGTCGGCGCTTCGGGAGAAGGGTGCAGATTATGAGCCCAGAACGCACCATCTCAACGACGATGGCTCACCGGTCTACACCAACCGGCTGATCCTCGAGACCAGCCCCTATCTGCTCCAGCACGCCCACAACCCAGTGAACTGGTATCCGTGGGGCGAAGAGGCCTTTGCACGCGCCAAAGCGGAGAACAAGCCGATCCTCATGTCCATCGGCTACAGCACCTGCCACTGGTGCCACGTCATGGAGCGGGAGTCGTTCGAGAACGTCGAAATCGCGCAGTACATGAACGAGCACTACATCTCGATCAAGGTGGATCGCGAGGAGCGACCCGACATCGACGATGTGTACATGACCGCGGTGACGGCAATGACCGGCCAGGGCGGCTGGCCGATGACGGTGGTCATGACGCCCGAGAGAGTTCCCTTCTTCGGGGGCACCTACTTCCCGCCCGAAGCCGGCCGCTACGGTCGAATTGGGTTCAGGAAGGTCCTGCAAATCCTGCGCGACGCATGGGTCGACGAGCCCGAGAAGGTCGTCGCACAGGCCGCCGAGCTCAGCAAGTATCTCGAGCAGCGCGCGGCTCCCCAGCCTCCGGGAGAGATCCCCGGTGCGCAGGCGATCGTCACCACCGCGGGCTACTACGCGCCGCGCTTCGACGAGACGTGGGGCGGATTCGGAGACGCACCAAAGTTCCCGAGCCCGTCCAGCATGGTCTTCCTGCTCCGACACGGGCGGCGCTCCGGAGAGTCCGAGTCGACTCAGATGGTGCTGCACACACTGCGAATGATGTCCAAGGGTGGCATCTATGACCACGTTGGCGGGGGCTTTCACCGCTACAGCACCGACCGGGAGTGGCTGGTCCCTCACTTCGAAAAGATGCTCTATGACCAGGCCCAGCTCGTGACGCTGTACCTCGAGGCGGCCCAAGCGAGCGGCGATCCCGCGTTTTCGGCGGTGGCCGACGACATCCTCGCCTATGTGGCCCGAGAGATGTGTTCACCGGAGGGCGGCCTGTATTCGGCGACCGATGCCGACTCTCCAACACCGTCCGGAGAGGAGGAAGAGGGCTGGTTCTTCACCTGGACACCCGAAGAGATCCGCGAGATCACTCCCGACAACGCCGAGGCCGCCATCGCCTGGTGGGGCGTGAAGCCGGCAGGCAACTTCGAGGGTCGTACGATCCTCACTACGCACAGAACGCGAACCGAGGTCGCTGCCGAGCTGGGAGTCGACGAAGAGACACTAGCCGCCCACCTCGTCGCGGCCAGGCTGGACCTGTACGCCGTTCGCTCCAAGCGGCCGCCGCCGCTGCGAGACGACAAGGTCCTCACGGCTTGGAATGGCCTGATGCTCTCCGCTTTCGCCCGCGGCGCCCTGGTCCTGGGAAACGAGCAGTGGGCAGAACAGGGGCGAAGGACCGCCGATTTCCTCCTCGATCAGATGAAGAAGCCCGACGGACGTCTGCACAGGAGCTGGAGGGCCGGAAGAGCTGCACACCCAGCGATCCTGGAGGACTACGCCTTCCTCATCGCCGGACTCCTGGATCTACACGAAGCCACTGGAGAGGGCCGCTGGCTGGAGTCCGCCATCGCTCTGCAGGCAACCCAGGACGCCCACTACGCGGCTGAGAACGGTGGATATCATCAGACGGCCGACGACGCAGAGGTCCTCCTCACTCGAGAGATGCCCTCCCGGGACGGGGCCGAGCCCTCCGGTAACTCAGTGAGCGCCCTCAACCTGCTGCGTCTGTACGAGATCACGGGAAGGGGGCCTTACAAAGAGACCGTCGAGAGGCTGTTCTCGGCATTCTCCGTCAACATGAGTCAGGCGGGACCCGCCTCTCCGCTCATGCTGGCTGCACTCGACTTCTACCTCGACACGCCGCGAGAAGTCGTCATCGTCGGCGCGGATCGCGAGGCACTCGTCGACGTGATCCGCAAGACCTACCTGCCTAATCGAGTGCTGCTGTCCGTCGACGAAGCGGGCGCCCGGGCGCAGGAGGCAGTCATTCCCCTGCTCTCCTCCAAGTCCGCCATCGATGGCGTCGCGACCGCCTATGTCTGTGAGCGAGGGCTCTGCGAGGCCCCTACGTCCGATCCCGAGGTGTTCGCCAAGCAGCTCGCCAAGGTGAAACCACTCGAACAGTGAAGGAACTCGGATCTGGCGACACCCAGAGGGGTGGAGGTGCCCATGATCCTCGCCTTTGCCTTGCTGAGTGCCTCAGCTGCGGAGGTCCCTGTGATCCAGACCCTGCAGCGCAAGGAGTTCATGAAGATCGACCGCTTCGAACTCGCGCCTCGAGCGGGCTTCGTCGCAAACGATCCTTTCCTGAACCGCTATCTGCTCAGTCTCGGCCTGACCTACCACGTGACCGAGGTGCTCGGGCTCGAGGTCGCGGGAACAGTGTCGCCCGATCTCGGGGAGGCGGACTGGAAGCCGGTGACCCGCCAGCTCATCGAGCACAACGGCGTCGTCCCGGACATCAGCCGGATCCTGGCCTATTCCTCGCTCGCGGTCCAGTTCTCCCCGCTCCATGGCAAGTTCGCCATGGGCGAGCGAATCGTCGGCTTCGACGTCTTCGCCAGCCTCGGCACCGGTGCGGTACTCACCCACGACGACCCGCTCGGCCTCGACGGCAGCCCCGCCGGTCAGTCGACCCAGAGCCAGGTCCACCCGACCCTGAACGTCGGCGGCGGTGCACGCGTCATCCTCTCCCGTAGACTCGCGCTCCGTCTGGAGAGCCGCAGCCTCAGCTACATCGAGGTCATCGGAGGCGACATGTTGGAGATGAAGAACAACGCGACGCTGCTCGCCGGGATGTCACTCTTCCTCTGACAGATACTGGAGGGCGCGCTCCAGGACTTCGGGAGCACAACAGCGTCCCAGACTGGCTGGCCGTCGACGAGGAGCTCAAAATCGTCCACCCAGACCGTGCCTTCTCCACTGAGAAGGGCGCCGAAGACGAGCTCGCGGGCGTCTGGATGCAGCGGGTCAGGTTCCGAGCGGAGGTTCCGAGCGGGGTCAGGTCTTGAACAACAGACTCGCCGATTACGCCGGTTCGTTCGACGAGGAGCCTAGTTGCGGAGCTCTCTGACCCGTAAGCGGAGGGGCTCCTGGAGATTGCCGCGGTCGGCGCGCTCCAGGGCGTCTCGAGCCTCTTCGCCAAGATCGAGGGCGGCGGCACAGATCCCTCTCCAAGCAGCCGCCTCTGGATCCGACAGCTCGTCGTCGAGGACGCGGTAGCTCGGCAAGGCCAGCCCGCAGTCCTTGAGGCGGTCGCGCGCCAGAGTTGCCCGCATGCGGATCAAAGAGATCCGCCGTGGCGTCTCCGGCTCGTCACTCAGCCAATCGTCAATGGCGACAACAGCGGCCGCGGGGTCGTCGACCGCGACGAACTCGACGTGGGCAACGCGGGCCTCCGATGCGAGGGGGGAGTCCGGGTATTCCGCCACAAAAGCCAGGAGTTCCGGGGCCACGGTTCGGTCTCCGCGCTCCACTCTCTCAAGCAGGGAGACATAGACCTCCGCTGCCGGAACAGCAAGTGCGGCGACGGGGGCGACCTCCGGGATGGCTGCCGGCTCGAGAACTGGGCGAGGCAACAGCGGGACCGGCGGCTCTTCGACCTCTTGCTCGATGGATCGCCAGGTCTCCCCAGCCCCGATGGGAAGCACCCGCCCGTCGGTGTGGATCTCGACCGAGCCCCGAATCACGGCCACCGTAACGCCCGGGTCGCTCACTTCGACGGTGAAGATCGTTCCCGTCACCACCACGGTCACGTCGCCAGCTCGAACACGCAGATTGCTGCCAACGCCGTGTGGATCCACCTCGAAGCGGGAGAGCCCGGCGACCACCTCCACCTCGGCGCCATCGACATCGACGTTCAGTGCCACGACCTCCCCCGGTCCAGAGACCTCGATCGACGGTCCGAAGCCAACAACCGGCGACACGACCTCTTGCGACGAAGTCGGCCAGCCCAGAAAGGCGACAAGCAGCACGGCGACGGCAGCAAGGATCGCAACCGCGACGGGCCAGCGACGGCGTCGAGTCGGTCTGAACGCCACCGTTCGCTCGATCTCGGACTCGGAGGGCTCGGTCACATCAACGCAGACGTCCAGGACATCCGGAGCAATCGGGTTCTCAGCGCTCACAGCTTGCCCCCGTCGATGGCGACCAACTTGGGCGGAGCGACGATGCCCTCTGCCTTCAAGGCCGTGGCCATCACCTTGCGAGCATGGTGGAGGCGGCTGTACACCGTTCCCGTCGGGATCTTCAGCATCTCGGCGACTTCTGGCGCGGTCCGGCCCTCTAGATCCGCGAGGACGAGGACCTCCCGCTGTCGAAACTTCAGTCGCTCGAGGGCCCGCTGCACCGCCCGTCGCTTTCGGAGCCGATCGACCTCCATGTCGGAGAGATCTCGCAGATCGGGCGGCTCCGGGATGTCAGCCAGACCAACGAACCTCCTGAAAGCTGCCCTCCTCCGTGCATTGGCCACCACGCGCCGCGTCACGCCATACAGCCAGGTCCGGATGGCGCTGTCCCCGCGAAAGGAGTCGATCTTTCGCAGCGCCGTGACCAAGACATCCTGCGCCACATCCTCGGCGTCTAGCGACGGCCCTCCGAGGCGAATCACCCAACGCAGAACCTGGGGAGCATGAGCGCGCCAGAACGCCTCCACCTGGGTTGGATCGCGGGGATCGAAGTCGGTCATTGTCGATCCACAATCACGACCAGCTCGACACCAGCGGCGATTTGACGCTTCGCTACTGGCCTTCCGTCGTGCAACCAGCCTCGCTGGGCCGTGTCGTAGGAGCCCGTCAACGCGACTCCCGGACGCAGCGCTCCACCGTCGGAGATCAGCCGCAGCCCGGCCTCGGTGGCGAGCGTCCAGAACCAAGACGAGCTGCCTCCGCTCCGCAGCTCACCGAGACGAAGGCCGGATCCCAAGCCGAAACCAGCTTCCCAGCTCCCGATCGGGACGCGGGTCCACGCCACGGCGAGCGCGTGTGGCCTGCGAGCGTGTACTGGATCTCCCCGGGCCCGCAGGCTCTCGAGGGCCGACAGGCCTACTCGGCTCCCGACACGCAGCGCTCGCCAACGCCAGCCGATCTCTGCCGCTGCCGAAGCGACACTTCCGATGTCGGGAAACCTCGCGCCACCTCCTACGGCACCGGACATCCACAAACCCTCATCCGGCGCTTCGCCCGTGGGGATCTTCACAGTCTCAAGAGCCTCGGTCGGCGCCCATCCCATGTCCTCCACGGCGATGTCGCGGGTCCAGCTCCGCGCCAGCAGCACCTGGACTGCCAGATCCGCGGCGTCGGCGCGGCGCTCGGTCTCACCGTCTACGAACACCAGCTGTCCAGCCTCCACCCAGATCCCCGTGCCGCTGGACTCTCCGATCCGCACTTGCACGATAGGCTCGGGCCAACCTGCCTCCAGAGCCTCGCCCAGTGCCGCGGCTGCCTCTGAGTCCGGTACGAACCAGTCCACGGCCAGTGCGGGCACCGGCAGAGTGCTCGCAGCAACCAAGAGGCCGGTCGGGCGGAGAGAGCGCAACAGTCGCTTGAGAGAAGTGGCCACTCCTCATTGTGTGTCACGAGGCCTCTGATTCCTTCGAAAAATGATCTACCCTTTGCTGGGGAGGTTTTGATGTTGCTGCGGGCGGCCGTGCTCACGGTGTTCCTGATCACCAGCGCGCACGCGGCAGGTGGGACGGGTGCCGGCGTTCCAGTCAAGCGCATCGTGCCGCCGGAGCACGTCATCGAGGGAGTCCGCTCTCTCCAGGTCAACGACTTCGCTGGACGCGGCGGGACGGGAATCGCCATGGAGATCCGAGCAGGCCTGCACGACACAGAGCGCCTCGCCACCGATGCGGCCGCCGTAGCAAAGGAGGCCGCCAAAGCCGGAGCTGACGTGGCGTCCAAGCTCGCAGGCAGCGCCGTGGGTGGCGGCATCCAGGGCAAGATCGTGGAGGGACTCACCAAGAACGTCGCCACCGGCATCCAAGACGAGCTGGAGGTCGAGCCGGTGATCATCGACGACGGCCTCAAGCTCGACGTCTTCGAGGTGAAGACCGGCGACGCCGACGGGATCCTCTCGGGGTCGGTGACGGTCAGACAGGAGACCAGCGACTACACCCAAAAAGTGGCCCGCAAGGACAGCGACGGCAACCTGGTCAAGGACTCCGAAGGCAAGAGCGTCTATGACGAGATCCCCTGCAAGCGACGCAAAGTGGATGTCGAGATCGCATGGAGCGTGAGCAAGGGCGGACAAGCCGTCATAGGCAAGAGCTTCGTGAAGAAGAACGGGGACTCTCGCTGTGGAGCAGACGTGCAGTACCTCGCCAGTGTCGACGCGCTGGCGGACGCCGTTATCCCGGGAACTGGCACCCGCATCGTTCGGCTGATTGCCCCCTCGTGGAAGGTCGCCCGACTGCCGATGGCCCGGGACAGGACGCTGAAAGCCGAGCTGAAGCTCATTCGCGCTGGAGAGCACTTCAAGGCGATGTGCGGCTTTCGCGGTCTACTCTCCTTCGACGAGAGTCACTCGGCGGCGACGCTGAACCTCGGCGTGGTCGAGGAGGCGCTTGGCTACTACGACCTCGCGGCCGAGCAGTACAAACAGGCCAACGCTCTGCGGCCCGACAAGCTCAGGAGCAAGGCCGTGAAACGCATCGCTACTAGAGTCAAGAACGTCGACAACATGGTGGCTGCGTACGGGTTGACTTGGAAGATCGGCGACTCTCCCGACTTTGCCGCCTGTCCACCCATCCCAGACGGGCGCCGGGCCTTTGTGAAGAAGGAAACCGCGCTGATGACGGCGGCGAAAGGTGGCGACAAGATCCTGGAGCTCGCAAAAGGAACCGCTGTTTTTGTCCTGGACGAGAGCGCCGCTACCTTCCGCGTCGCACTGTTGGACGGCACCGAAGGCTGGATCGACTCCAAGCGCCTCAAGTAGCCGAAGGCTCCACGTCATCTAGTGGTCGATCTAGTGGTGGTCATCTAGTGGGGTCAGGTCTTGAACAACAGTTCTCGGTCGCACGAAAATGCCGGTAGGAGCTCAATATCCATAGGGGTCAGGTCTTGAACAACAGTTCTCGGCACCTCGGGAGGAACAGATACCCAGCCGCCCCGCCATACAACCACCATTTTGGGCGAGCTCCCTGTTCCTCGATACCTGACCTCACCCTCAGAACGCCTGGCCCCTACCGTTCAACCATCGTTTTGGACGGAACTCTTGTTGTTCAAGACCTGACCCCGCCGATCTCCCCCTCGCCGATCTCCCCCGCCCCGCCATCGTTTTGGACGGAACTCTTGTTGTTCAAGACCTGACCCCGCCGATCTCCCCC
>PJEL010000099.1_pt1 | contig 96211 bp, 78 predicted proteins | sample 1853271 | NCBI WGS metagenome assembly PJEL01 (sample SAMN08108733, study PRJNA415343) | Invertebrate metagenome, whole genome shotgun sequencing project. | host: Globobulimina | place: Sweden: Gullmar Fjord | collected 2015-08
TGCCCAACGTAACAGACCTCTATACAGGATTCTAGCAATCCTTGAATTCGTCTCAGCATTCAGCATATGTATGTATTTCTTATACAGTATAGGGTATTACAGTAGGATATGATCATGATTATTATTTATTTTCATGTTTAGAGATGAGACGATCATGTGATAGAAATTTCTGTATACATTTCTCTTTCTGGGGGTTCCACCAGAACCCCAAATTTGGGTTTTTGAAAAACATGAAAAAAAGTCACTTTTCTATATGTATGGAATGTCTCGATGCATGTATAGACTGATCTATACATGTGAGTTACATACATATAATTAGTAGTTTTAGATTATAACATCATCATCATCATCATACTCGAAGAGGTCTGTGTATCGTCTTCAAAGAGACTGTGAAGATATGCTGGAGGCAAAAGGACCCTGTGGTACGTGTCGTGGTGGTATATCTCTACACGTGTAGTATGTATGTATGTATGTATGTACAAATATATAGCAGCATCAGATACCATGCCGGTATCAACGAGTACATGTCATTGTCTCCTTGTCCTCATTCTGACTCGACATTGCTTCATATACAGACTTATCTGGGTATTGGGTTTTATCTAAAACACAGTGTTTTGATGAATGTTTGAAATCTCTCGGTGTTCCTTGGATCGTACGCAAGGCTGCGTTGAAATTTGCTCAAAATGGCATGGAAGTCATTCGGCACACGGGTTCGACAATCAATATAACGTCGCTGAATCCAAAGGGTAGTTGGCATAGAGTATATGATACGTCTAAAACAGTAGTTGGGAAGGATGTGATGGGGAAAGCGTGCGATATCATGACGCGCTGGGACGGTTCTGTCCTGTGCTCTACACTCAAGGGGTCTGCGTTTGGAACGTGTGAGACCTGGAGATATGTCAAAGGGAGCACAATGGTGGTGAAGACAAGCTTTACGATACCTCAAGGAGATGGTACGAAAGAAGCGGTGTGCTACTGGTGGTATGAGAGGATGGAGGTGCTGGAGCAACAGCTGGGGAGTACCAAGAAAATGTTCCACAAGCACCTGGCTGCTGACCAAAAGAGAATTGACCACGCAACAAGAAAAGATACTGCATTTATGAGAGATATTCTACTGGATTGGGAGCGATGGGAAAGTCCAGCAGATGAGTTTATTGTTCTTGAAGGAGTCACCAGGGGGTCCTCTTCTCTGCGGAGGCAGAGGAATCCACAGTCGAGACAGAGGAGTCCATCGACATCCAGATCATGTACGCCCAAAAATATGTCGGCATCGCCTTCATCTAGTACTCTGAACAAGATACCCGATACGTCGCAAAAGAATGATGAGATTTCCACGATATTGTCATCCCACAAACACCATCTCCCTGTCCATCCAATCAAGAGGGCAGCATCCCCGGGATTGGTGAATGATGGCCGTCATCCTGGTATGACGAGGCGATTTGGATCGAATGATAATTTGTCTGACATAGCAAACAGACCACCTCATTATAGAAGTGCATCAAGCGAGAGCATGTCGTCTATGCAAGCACGGAAGATTCGAGATCAGATCAACAAGCAAATGAATGTCACTGAATCCCACATGTCCCACAAACTGAATGAATTCGTGGAAACATATGGAATCACGTCGGTGATTCCAGTACGTACTCCACATGATACTGCAGAACCGCAGCTTCTGGGGATGAGCCCAGAACAAGCAGAAGAAACCACTGCCAAGTTGAGAGAGTTAGAGACAGACATGTTGCTTCGGAGACAGGAACAAGAAAGTTCCTTGACCTGTTGTGGACTTGTCATATCATTAGAAAAAGATAGTCTTCCAGACCATCTCCGTGTATGGGAGATGACGTTGTTTTGAGAGGATATATATTCACATATTCATATGTCATAATTACGAGCACTATGTTGCCTTTGCAGTTGCAACAGAATGATTGTACACTCGTGCCATGGTCACCTCTGTCGTCGTCACCTGGTCCCGAACGTAGTCACAATCTTTCACAAGAGTATCCAGCTGTCGCACACACGACACCAGCTGTTCTTCTAGCAGCGACTTTGCTTCTTCCAGGCTATACTCAACCATGATTCCAGCCCCCAGCCACAGCCCTATATACCCAGCCTTTTGTACCTTTGCCCGGGCATACACCTGATCAGACAATGAAAAATCCAACTCTATATCATCATCAGACTCTTGCTTTTCTAGCAACAGTTTCACAGCATCCAAGCACGAGGTAATCTCTGGTTTTTTCTGACTTAAACGTTCTCTTCTCTGCTGCAGTTCCTGCTCTACATGACTATATCGCTGAAGCGTTTCTTTCACCTCTTCCAAGACTTGATCAACATCTTTCCCAGATTCTACAAGACAAATACAACGGTATTATAACATTGATTCATTAGGTACGATGCAAGGAAAGGAGCCTGATTTTGCTATATACGTACCTTGAACAAAGGTTTCAACGTCTTGGACAAATGTTGCCTTGGGAACAACCTGAGCAATGACTGATTGTGGCTCCTCTTCTTCTCCACTCATGTTGTTATTTTTTATATGTAATATAAACGAATAGGTCGTTTTGTCTGTAGAGAGAAGAAGGAGTTCTTCTTCGTTGGATGATGGCTCGGGCCATGCATGGCCATGGGCCTATGTAGGGATGCCTTGGGTTGACTTTTTTGTTTTTAATTCATTGATTCCCATCAGGACTCATACAGGTCGGTATTTGCACTATGTGTATGATACATTGCAATGAGAATAATTCCCGCAGGCAGTGACATATACGCCTCAAATACACATGTTGTTTCAAATTTGGAAAAGCAAGAAACGCTGAGATATGAAAATAGGACTCGTGTAAGTAAGGTAGTTGGCATAAAAGTATGCTACTATTCATTGTAAAACAGGAATACCGTTCGGATCATCATGGCCTCTCCTAATCTAGTGATAATCACTGCTTTGTAAAGCTCTTCTTCCAGACATTGTTTGGAGCGGCACACTGTGATTGGTAATAAACATCGTATGAAACAGAGACATTCTTGTAGTCAGTCTCCCCATTGCAGCGATATGTCCATACGTATGACACCTTGAAACTACTGCGCTTCGTAGACCCACGTTTCGTGCTATTTGTGGCAGTGATACGTTCACCGTTGATATATGTGGATTGCCCCTGCTTTAGCCAGCAGGCATGCTTTTCCAAGGCATCGACGGTGCTCACCCCATTCTTACAGCAATATTGAGAATCTGGATTCTTTTTGCACACGTCTTTTTGGTAGTCGTAAGACGCCTCAAAAATCATATTATACGCGCGTGCAATTAAATCCTCGGTTTCATACCCATCGGCTGTACCATCCTTTGGGGATGTATCAATAAGCTGATCCCACTTGTCGGATTCATCCCAGCAAGCACGGCGAATCAGCTCGGTGGACCCGGTTTCATAGCGTTGCATTACAGTAGTTATAGGCATCAGGTAGTTGATGCAGACCCTGGCCACGCAATGGCCCGTCCCGAGAACGAGGAGGCAAAATACTACCACGAGAGTCGGCGGGTGCATAGCGAAACGGTACTTTCTTACGTCTATGTGTTTTGCAAAAGGTACAAAAAGCCTTCTTTTCGAAATAACAGCGAAATTTTCGGTTTACCCAATACTTTTTTAAATGGGTTTGTTCCACACAGTCGTCGAGAAGAATGACTTGTTTCCTCCTTGAACAAATGAGAACAGAGGTGAAAACCACAATAGTGGGAAAAAACCACCTCTCCATGTATTTCAAGTGAACCTACTTCTCTATAGTGCCTTGGGGCAAGAAGGCAAGTACGAATATAAAGTATACCAAGGCAATCAGCTGTCTCTCTGTGGGGTGACAAACTGTCAATCTGCTCTGTGAGTAGTTTATTTCTGTTCCAAAGGTGAGTACAGATCAACATTGGTGTTTGCCCTGCCACTACATCTGATTAGTATCTCTCATGACTTGGCCTGTCTTGTCTTGCACTACAGTGACATACAGAGACAGCATGATATGGTCAAGGCAACCAGAGGCAGTTACACATGATATGAAATTGGTAAGAGACAAAATTTTGTGGTTTCCACCTCTGTTCTCATTTCCACCTCTGTTCTCATTTGTTCAAGGAGGAAACAAGTCATGCTTCTCGACGACTGTGTGGAACAATCCTATTTAAAATACCAATAACAATGTTGAGGGTCACAGTTCCTACAAAAGAGGCATCGGCTTCGGCATCTCTTCTCCTCAAGGGATTTCAGCCAACGAGGATTGGGCACCATGCTACGTCACGTGCAACCCAGATTCCTTTGAGAGCAGGTTGGAACCGATGTGTCCATCAGAAAACATCTAGAAAATCTGCTGCTCTTGGCCTGGTGGTACGAGCTTCCTGGAACGATGTGAGTTTCCAGAGTGGCAAGGTTGTGGATCAAAAGGCTGTAGCCCTGGGTATGCATAGGCTCTTGGTGGATGCTGGGCCAGAGGTGACAAAGGGATATACAATCCCCGGTCAATTTGTTCAGATAAAGGTGGGTGATAGTAAACCAGGTTTCTTTGCGATTGCGTCTGCTCCTGATGCAAATAATGCGGGAGTGATTGAGCTGTTGGTGAAGAATGCTGGTGAGACTGCTGAAAAGCTGTGCTCTAGCAGCGCAGGTGCAGAGGTCTCGGTGAGCGATGTCATGGGTACAGGGTTCCCTGTAGATAGGATTCCACCGAGTGAGGTGCAGAATGTGTATATTTTCGCTACCGGATCTGGGATTAGTCCGATCAAAGCCTTGATTGAATCAGGTGGGTTGGATACGAGTTCCAGGTCATGTGTGACATTGTACTACGGGGCGAGGAATGAAGAGTCCATGGCATATGCTGGAGATGTAGAGAAATGGAAGACAGAGTATGGAGTTACTGTGGAACCTGTGTTTTCTGAGAATGGCATGTATGTTCAAGATGCTTTTGCCAAGGCTGGTGTTGCACTGGACAAGACGTGTGCAGCCATCTTGTGTGGGCAAAAGGAAATGGCACTGGCAGTGACAGACATGTTCAAGGAAGGAGGTGTTGATGAATCTCACATCTTGACTAATTTTTAATTTCATGTATAGAAAAAATATATATATACAGTTGTCCTAATCATCATCATTTACTCTTTTTGATTCTTGAGTGACTTTGTCATTTTTTCTTTGAAAGGAAAATTTCTCAACGCGTTCCTTTCAAAGACGACCATGTGCTTGAAATCAGGTGTTTCTTCAGAAATGACGTCAAGTGGGGTGGGAAAATCATCGACTTTTGAGACATCAAATGGAAAGTAATCCCCTGTGTTAATTTCTGCAAGGGTGCCATGCTTGTAATATGAACCAATGATGAGATAATCAACAGATGTCTTGGCAAAGCTTTCCAGTGCAGAGATGATGACATCGTATGCCAAGTGCTGCAGTGCGTCCCTGGAGAAAATTGCAGACTTTGTGCTCCTTGGTAACCCTGTGATTGGTCCCGAGCTAAAATCATGCTGTCTAAATGCTATATATTTCTGCTTGATTCTTTCTGTGTTATTTGCAATCACACTAGGAACAATGTCTACTCCTACATACTTGAACGACGGTCTTGCTTCATGGATTCGTTCTAAAACAGATGGCATCCATGTCATGGCACCACATGGAGCATCCACAAGCAGGTCAATATTGTACTTGTAGACGAGCATTTCCACCAGGGCTCTTGTTCTTTTTGTGAATTTCATTGAAGATCCTTCACCAGATCCTCCACCGTCGTTTCCCCAGAGTCGTTTGTCATATATTTCTGAAAACACTCCTTCTTTATCTGTGGGAGGGTTTGGTGAGGCATCCTCCGAGGATCGTGGCTCCTGATACAATGGGCTCTGGTATGATGAATTTTGGGTAACTACAAAGATTATTGATCCTGATAGTAGGATAAAAATGAATGTTCTAACTCCTTTCGAATCGAGCGACGCTTGCAGATGACCCAACATGGTGTCAAACTGCAAGAGAAGCGCAGGGTCGTTTCAAGGTAAGATTCAATCTTTATGATGTTTTTACATATAGTATTGAATGAATTTTGGAATGACTTCACTCTGACGTGGTATACTAGATACTCTACCGACATCTCAGACTTGTTGTACCGTCCAGAATCCTGGGTGGTGGCCACACATCATATGGTACCATGTCCAAACAGCTACACAAAGATTCAATCAATCAATCAATCAATCAATCAATCATGGGGTGACTCACTCTAGGATACATATCCTAGATTTGATAGTGACGTATCAGAACTTCTCCACTTGGGAACAACTTTGACACTCAAATCCAGGTACACTGGTACACCCAAAAAATCTTCAATCTCTGTCCTGGATGATAATGAGAGTGCCTTGATGGCAGATCCCTTGGAACCAACCAGTAATTTCACATGCCTTTCTTTTTCAACAACTACATTTGCTTGGATGAATGTCTTTTTTGGTGGTGTCCGTTCTGTGAACTCTGTCACTTGTACTGCAACTTGATACGGGAGTTCCTGTCTATATTGTAGAAATACATTCTTACGTATGATTTCCGAGACAAAAAATCGCTCGTTCGCCTCTGATAAAATATCCTTTGGATACATGGAGCGGCCTTCTGGGATCTTTTCAAGCACCCACTCTTTCAGGATGGAGATATTCTCTCCCGTCTCTGCTGATATAGGAATCACGACATCTGCTTTGCAATTTTCGGTATACCATTGAACTATCGATTGATACTCTTCCTGATCTATTGTATCTATTTTATTCAAAAGAACTGCCATTGGTGGACCATTCCAATTATCTCCTGGTTGTATCATTTCCAAAGCCTGTTCTGGACGATCTCCTGCATCAATAATGGCAATGAGAATATCTGCATCCTTTATGGCCTGGGTTACTGCAGCCATCATTCTTTCCTCTAGTTCATCTTTTTGATTCACAATAATACCAGGAGTATCCAGAAAGACTGCCTGATGGCCTTTCTCAGACCAAATCCCCAAGACTTTGTGCCGAGTTGTCTGAGCTTTTTCAGTCACAATGGAAAGATTTTCCCCGAGTATAGTATTCATCAATGTACTTTTACCGGCATTAGGCTTACCAATGATTGCTATGAAACCCATTTTATGACCTGGTGGATCTTCGTCGAAGATAATGTCATCCGTTTCTTCTCGTATTCTCCTGGCTATTTCTTCAGGAGAGGGACCATCCTCCTCTTCCGTGAGACCATCCAGTGAAAAGCACGTTTCTCGAGTTGTATTATGATATTTTTTATGTAACAAAGGTGGAACATTCCTCGCGTGAGAGCAAGCGCTGGAGACTGTGCCTTTGCATGTTCGAAGGATGCATGGGCGAGTCACTTCCAGAGAAAGGGTTTCTGCCAAGAATACCATGAGCAATTTCACAATTATATTAAAAATCAGATTAGTATTGGTCAATGAGAGTCAATTGGTTCTATCCTCCAGCATGAGGCCAACGAGCCGAGCCCCTGTTTGCTATTCCAGACATTCTCCTCTCTGATGACCATTTCTCATACATTGCACCATCAGAAACGTCCTCACTATGTTCAAACTCCATATCACCAATAACAACAGTATCTCCTTCCTTAATTCCTTTGGCTCTCAGTGCTTTCGTGATACCAGCAGCATCGAGAACACCTTGGAACCTCCTTGTTGCCTCATAGTATGACCAATCAGTCATCTGTGTGAAACGTTCAATCGCCTCTCCACGTACGGTAAATACTCTAGGACCTCCAAGATCGGCTTCAATGAAAAATTCACCAATCCGTGCATCGGACCTTCGAGATGCTTCCCTCTCAATTTCTCCAGAGGTGATGACTGCCTCTTCAATCTCATCATCAGCTGGTAAATCATCCAGTACTGAACGTACCCGACGGACAACTTCTGTCACTCCAATTTGAGCTACTGCACTAATCGCTAATATGTTTTCGTTTTCTACACCTCTATCGTTCAGGCCTTGCCTGATTTCATCCCAGTAATCTGAGGAATCTGGGACATCCATTTTATTATATGCAACTACCTGAGGCTTCTCGGCCAGTATAGGGCTAAACAAACTTAATTCAGTCTGAATAGCATCATAATCTCCCAAGGGATCCGGGGACGTTCCATCAATGACATGAACGAGGACTTTGCATCGCTGACAATGACGAAGAAACTGATGTCCTAAACCGACTCCAGAATGGGCACCCTCTAAAAGACCAGGAACATCGGCAAATACTGTCGATCTAAAGTCCAAATTATTTACTCCGAGATTAGGAACAAGAGTGGTAAATGGATAATCTGCAACTTTTGGTTTTGCATTGCTGACTACAGACAACAAGGTTGATTTCCCAGCATTTGGTACTCCAATGATTCCTACATCCGCGACAAGTCTCAATTCCAAGTCTAGCCACACCTCTGAACAAAGCTCACCATATTCAGCAAGAGTAGGAGCGTTATTCCTCGATGATTTGAATGCCAGGTTCCCTCTGCCTCCTCTCCCGCCAAGTGCCAACATTGCCCTTTCTCCCTCTTTCAGAATCTCTGCCAAAGGAGGGTCACCTTTTCCAGTTCCAGCTCTTCTAATAATGGTACCTGGAGGAACTTTAATGATGAGATCTTTACCATTCGCTCCATGGCAATCTGATCCCATACCAGGCTGCCCAGGACTAGCACGGAAATGCACTTGCCTCCTGAATGATGACAGGGAGTTAAGGGCAGCATCTGCTTCCACATACACCCCACCTCCATTTCCTCCATTCCCTCCAGAAGGACCTCCTTTTGGCACAAACTTCTCTCGTCGAAATGCAACACATCCACGACCTCCATCTCCTCCCTTGACCAGAATTCGTGCAGTATCAAAGCATCTCACCTCTGCTGGCAATCTCTTTCCAGCCAAGCGAGACGCTCTGCCATTTTCTACATCGTCTTCATATATATCACCATTTTCAGCAAAGGCATCATCAGGTTCCATCCATTCAACATCATCATCATCATCCTCAAAGGCAATATACTCCACATCCGCCTCATCTGGGTACTCATCTTCTATCTCGGGCATCTCTGTCTGAAACTTTCCCTGAATTCTTTCATCCTTCTTCACGTGCTTCTTTTTTGGGGCCGGAGGAGCTCCAAACAAGGGCACATAGTCAGGTTCCTACAAGAAAACACACACATACGTATGAGACATGCAATTGTTGAACGTAGATTATAAAAGCAAAAACACACATCTTCGATATATCGACGCCTTGCTGCCATTCGAAGCGACTCTGATGTCGAGACTTTTAGGCCACATGCATGTCTCCAGCGAGGGGCCACGAGGGATACTCCATGCCTTGTCGTAGACAAATGCATTGCATCCATACTACAAGAATTTATTATTAAATGCAATGAGCTGACACCACATGTAACGGAGACTTTCAAGAGTCTGTGCATGAGGCAGTTCAGTTGGAAGAATATGATCCATGTAAACATCTCCTTCAGGTCAAATTTGATTCCTCTAAAAGAGAGCAGAACATGCAAGTCCCAAGACGAGAACGCCTCTGAACTATCTGAGATACCACAAGATCAGTCACACATTCTACGTATGCATGTATGTATCCCTTGGTGTCAGACTAGACCATGGTCAGTCATCAAGGGCCCAAACAGTAGAGATTGATCCCATGTACTTTGACTTGATCTTCATACGTTTTCATCATATTATAATACCATACCAATTATTAGATTTGTAATGATTGCTGAATACCTGTCGTAGTCTATCAAATTCGAGTGCCATGCCCCTGGGATCCCGGGAAGATTTTGGCAATGCTCGCTATGCCGGTATTCTTGTACCATTTGAAAATATACCAATAGAGCTATGTGTTCAGGTACGTTTCATAGCAATATTCAATGGCATCATGTACTGTTTTGAAACGACTTGGAACACATGCAGGATGCACAAGATATTGGGTTTGACTTCATCGTATCCCCATTAAACGTTTCGGACCTTGATAGTACACGAGGTGGAGTCAAATCTCTCACTGATGGATCTTGGGAACCACCAATGCTTCCAGAACGGGTCATGTATACGATGGTCTCTGGACAAGTCAGCAACCATGTTGTCGGTGCTGTGTCAGAAGGGATTGACCCTGATTCTCCTTTGGATGCATTGGCTTCCGCACAACGTATGTCCATAGAAATAGCATGGGCGAGTCATTTGACTTGTCAGGCGTGTATGTTGCCGTTTCCAAAGCATTCACAAAATCCCGGGTATGCACAATGTATCAATGCAGCATTGAATGATCCCATGTCCTCGCTCTCTTTATGGATGCAAGTTCCAATCAAATATCATTCTGATCGTGATGATGGAGATCCTTGGAATGTGTGGAATAATGTTCGGTTCCAGTGCAGTCATCATGTCAAATTGGGGGTGGCCTTGGAGATTGATGGAATGTCAACACCTCGTGATCTCGAGAGGTGGCTAGGTGAGCCGATCAAAGCAATTATTGTAAACCATGATGTATTTACAAGAAACCAAAGAGGCGTTCTTGCGCTGCAAGAGGATGTTGCAGATGTCTTGGTGATGGCATACAGATATGGCATACAGATAGTACTGGATGCTAGGACCTTGTGGGGCTCTGGGCCCTTTAAAGAAATCTCAAACAAGATTAAAATATATTGGGAGTATATGTCATACCTCTTTAGAAAACAGTTGCCGATGTCAGAGGATGATATTCTGGAAATTCCATATCGAGATTTTCTTCAGGCTCCCCTGCAACCTCTCCAGGATAATTTAGAATCTCAAACATACGAGACGTTTGAGAGAGATAGTCCAAAATATAAAGCATATGAAGATGCAATCTTTGAAGCCCTGAAAAACTCGTCGACATCCGAGGAAAGGGTAGTTGTGATGGTTGTTGGAGCAGGGAGGGGACCATTGGTGGCTGCTACATTGCAAGCAGCAATGCGTGCATCTCGAGATGTGAAAGTATATGCTGTAGAAAAAAATAGAAATGCAGTGGTACATTTGTACGCGAGGCATGATAGAGAGAAATGGCATGATCGGGTGACGATTGTTCATGCCGACATGAGGCAATGGAGTCCAGAATTCAAGGCAGATATTCTCGTCAGTGAGCTTCTTGGATCCTTTGGCGACAATGAACTCTCTCCTGAATGTTTAGATGGTGCTCAAAAGTTTTTAAAAATGAATGGTGTGAGCATACCATCATCCTATACCTCATATCTTTGCCCAATTACAGCGACAAAAGCATGGTCAGAGGTCTCCATCAGAGGCGACAATCCTTTGGAACATTTCGAAACTCCATTCGTCGTCCTCTTGCATGCACATAGAGTTATTGATGCTTCAAAGAGAGTTTTTACATTTTCACATCCACATTGGTGCAGTGCTGGTAATAAAAGGTTTGCCACCATGGACTTTGTGAATCCAGAGACGTTTGAGGTCACGTGTCATGGATTTGCTGGTTATTTTGAAGCAGTTTTATATGGAGACGTGACGCTCTCGATACGTCCAGAAACACATACAGAGGACATGCATTCTTGGTTTCCAATATTCTTCCCATTGAGGGATCCAATCACAGTGCCAGCAGGTGCCCCCATATCTGTATCCATGTGGAGGCGGCACTCCAGCAGCAAAGTCTGGTACGAATGGGCAGTATCACAACCATCTCCCTCACATATTCATAATCCAAATGGAAGATCATATTACGTTGGCTTGTAATGTTACAAATATATGTTTTACAGACTGGCAAGGCACACTACATATACATGGGTTGCTAGAATATACAATATGATACAACATACGTGGTACAAATCGCCTTGCTTCGATTCAATACAGATGTACAAAGAAAAGAATTACAGTCAGTTTTTCCTTGGGGATCTGAAATATCCCCTTCTTTTTGTCGACCCACTGGCCTCTGTGTTTCCATCATGAGCCCCAGACACAAACGTATTCTTGACCAGATGCTTCCTCATGACATCGCCATCCTCTCGATCCACATATTCTGGAAGACACAGAGTAGCTTTTTTAGCCATATCGTTCCTTATGATCAATATCCTGTGAGCAAGATTTTGAGGGTCAATAGTGCGCTTTGTCTGTGTCTGTTTGTCTACAATCACCGTCCCTTTGACGTCAAATAGCTTTTCGATAAACTCATTTCCAGTCATTGGTGAGTTATCAGCCGCGTAGTTATTGAGCCATTGGGCCGTGATCATGTCGAGTTCCTGGAGCTGTATCAGGAGGCGCTTGACAGAGCGGGCAGTCAGAACTTTCAACAGCACCTTGGCAGTGTCCGTGTCAAATGGATTGGGATCACACTGATCATCCATACCCTCCAAATTTGCCCTGTAAGAATATGATGTACTCGTGAGAATCCAAACATACGAACGCACGTGAGTCGGTATCTCTCCGAAACGACAACACAGACAATCACGTTCTCGCAGAAAAGCAACATACCACTTATTTAAATCATTTGCATATACTGAAAGGGAAAGTTTTCGTCCCACACCCGTGGAACCTTTGCGATATGCAGAGAATACCCTTGACTGCATGGAGCTTCCTCGAAAAGAGGTTGAGACCTTCTGCGTGAGCGTTCCACGCAGATTTGCAGTACGGCAAGACATCATAATTCAATTCACGTTATATAGATGATACTTTGACACTCTTTTTTGATCAAACGTGTAGGGTACGAAGACGTGAAGGAAACTGTCACCCTAATATACACTCGAGGTCACTTGTCTCGTATCAGATGAAACAATATGATAAATAAGGTAAATAATTTACAAAATATTACCTATATCTTTCTGTTTCAGTAGCAGATACTCTTTGTATGTAGAGAAACAGTCGTTGACCAGGTGGCAGGCATGGTGTTGATATTTCAAACGAGATTGTGATTTGATTCTTCTTCCCATTGAAGAGGACTTTTGATGGGAGATGACAAAACATTGTCAGTTACCTGTCTCATACTGGTCCTAATTGTGTTTTACACACGGATGCTATACGTAGTTATATATATATAATAATGCACGTGCGTGGATTACGCAGAGGTGACTCCACTTCTGATCTTCTTGGCCATCTGTGCCTTGCTCAACTTGCGTGGTCTAGCAGCCTCAAGCTCCTGAGGAACTGCCTCGCTCTTCTCTGTGAGAATGAGCTCAATGTGGCATGGACTAGACATGTAGGCGTTGATACGACCGTGGGCACGGTATGTTCTACGGCGACCTCTGACAGCCTGGTTAACTTGGATGTGGGATACGTACATAACGTCTGTGTCAAGTCCCTTCATCTCTGCGTTGGATTCGGCATTCTTCAAGAGATCAAGAACATACTGGCAAGACTTCTTTGGCCATCTTCCCTGTCCAATCTTGTTTCCCTCGTTCTTGGCCTGGGCAGTACGTCCAACTCCTCCATTAAATCTGAGGAATGGGATGCAACGCTTGTGGTCCATCACGGCCTCCAAGTATGCCTTGGCCTTGTTCAAGGTCATTCCACGAACAGCAGCTGCAGTCTCTGCAGTGTTCTTGAAATGAACACGGAGGTCAGATCCTCGTGCCTTGGCAGTCTTGTTGACGTCAGCGTCCTTGCTATAACGACCCATTATCACAAAATCCTGCAGTATACGAGACATTCTAGTCAGATGATGATACTATAACACCGTATGTTTCTAGTATGACGACAATGGAGCTGGAACATGAAAAGAGTCAGGGGAGAAACCACATCGGCCGTCTGAAGGAATCGAAAACGAGGACGTAGGACCAAACACATGCATGTCCACATTCCAGATACCTGAATATCTTTGATATTTCAAACATGCATCTGCAGTAGTCTACACTATCCATAATCCCAAGGAGAACCACCCAGGAGTGGGGAATCCTCGGCGGCCGACGAGTTCCAACTTGCTCTCTCCTGCTTATTTGCTCATTATATCCATTCCAAAAATCTCTTTAGAAACCATCATATATTTCTAATCCATCCCTGGGCCAGAGTAATCTACAATTCTCGAACCATGTCACAGACGACGGCAGCCTTGAGCGCCATGGCCGAGAACGTCGTGAGAAGATGTACGGGAGAAGAATTCGGTGCGTACCTAGAAATATAATATATAAGAATGGTGGTAGACAAGGGAGAGACGTGGTTCTTGTTTCTCTTCCGCGGAGGGAAGGATTCGTTCTTCTCTCTAGCATAGGTACGATCTGGTTTCAGCAACATTCTGAGAATTGTTGAAACCAATTGTATCTTGCCAAACTCTTTCTGGTATCTATACAACAAAGAACGCTGTATTTGATCGTCATATATGATATATTACTTGATAGTATATCGATAAACTTCACCTGGTGATGCATATCAGGCTAGAGTGAGACGAGGGAACGTGGGTAACCCACATGCATGAGACGGACATTGTTGTCAATCAATAGAACACGAATATATTTACAAAATGGAGCATCAAATCAATAGTGGTCAGTTCTTTACACCTCAAAGTACCCAGGGGCAGGTGTTGTGCTGCTTGTGTGGTATATCGATTCCACCCAATCCTTCCAACATGTGTATCAACTGTATTCGAAATCAAGTAGATATTACAGAAGGGATTCAGAAACAGGTGACAATTTTGTGGTGCAAGATGTGTGGGAGGTATTTGCAGCCTCCAAAGCACTGGCTCCAGGCTGAACAGGAGTCAAAAGAGTTGCTTACGTTTTGTATCAAGAGGATTCGGGGACTTCAAAAGGTCAAGCTTGTTGATGCAGGATTTATTTGGACCGAGCCGCATTCTATGAGACTGAAAGTGAAACTGACTGTACAAGCAGAAGTACTCAATGGGGCTATTTTACAGCAGAGTTTTGTCGTAGAATTTGTGGTGGAGCGGCACATGTGTCCAACATGTAATAGGCAGAATGCAAACCCAAATTCTTGGATAGCATGTGTGCAGGTGAGACAGCATGTGCCCCATAAGAGGACATTCTTCTTTCTTGAACAGCTTATATTAAAGCATGGTGTGGATCAGTCGTGCGTGAATGTGAAAAATATCCACGAAGGTGTTGACTTTTATTTCGGGAATAGGGCACATGCAAACAAATTTGTAGATTTTTTGCAGTCAGTCGTGCCTATTCGTCACAGGAGTGACAAACAGCTCGTGTCGCATGATATACACACATCGAACTACAATTATAAATACACTTTTAGCGTGGAGCTTGCTCCTGTCTGCAAAGATGATCTCGTATGCCTACCTCCGAAAGTAGCAACATCACATGGTGGCATAGGACCAGTGGTGCTGTGCACACGAGTCACGAATGCATTGACAATGATAGACCCTAAAACACTGCAAGTGGCTACTGTAGAAGCTCCAATGTATTGGAGAATGCCATTCAAGGCTATGATGTCAGGTAAACAATTGACAGAGTTTATCGTGTTGGACATTGAGCCAGCCACAGCAAAGGGATGCCATCAACATGGAAAGTTGCGACTGGCAGAGTGTGTCGTCGCCCGATTATCTGACTTTGGAGCGAATGATCAGACATTCATGGCGTATACTCACTTGGGGCACGTGCTTCACCCAGGTGATCATGCATTGGGATATGATGTTGCCAATGCAAACTTGGTGGATGGCAACTTGGACACTGCAGAGCAAAAGGGCTACCAGCTCATGGATGTTGTGCTTGTGAGAAAGAGTTATGATGAGAAAAGGCGCCGACGTCGTGCTAAAGGAGTTTCGAGGGGCTGGAAACTCAAGAGAATGGACATGGAACTGGAAGATGAAGAAGAAGGTGCAACTAAAGGTGGCAAGAGAAGGAATGGAGAGATATCTGCAGCAGAGCAGGAAGCTGCTGATATGGAAAGATTCTTGGAAGAACTTGAAGAGGATGCCGATTTACGGTCACGTATCGCCATTTATAAGGACTCTCAGGCAGCAGCATACGAAAAACACGGCATGGAGCATGATCAGACCGAGAGTGACGACGAGGTCCCAGAGATACCACTGGAGGAACTCCTGGATGATCTTGCATCGATGCAGTTGGGACATGAAGCAGCAGATGATGATCCTAATCATGCGATGATGGAATAGTACGGTGAGCAACAAACCGGAAGATTCTGAGATTCGCTGGCAGCAGATTCTTTTCTTGAAATGCATGCGATTTTTACAATTATTCCATGAATGTTCCATGTAGCTCAGTATAGTAATTCAATATGAATATTTCAACTCAAAAATCGGTGTACCTGGGCCAATCCAGGGCATCTTGTTGCCCAAGGCTGTCTGCATTGCCGATAGCAAGAGGAACCCAAGCCACGATTGGCGGTGCAAACGCTCCGTATTCGTCTAATATGTATATTCAAAAATCCGATCATTCTAAATATGTCAACAGAATCCACAATGTGAGAGCCGCAGCCGGTGCTGCACTTGCGGCAGCAGGTAAGTAGCAACCGTTGGTGTTTTCGAAGAATGTGGAAACCTCCGGGCTCTGTCGCACTCGCATTTTTAAAAGAACGATGTTGTATATAATATAAACCTATTACTACGTGCAGATGCTGGAGCAGATGAGAATGACGGTCTTTTCGAGACTGCCAAACTGGGACTTTTGTTTGGAGCTTGGTATTTGGCCAACATTTACTTCAATATGTACGTCACTATTCACCTTGTGCGCAGATGATACGCATAATCACACCTTTTGTTCTATATGTATGCAGTTACAACAAACAGCTGCTCAAGGTCTTCCCTTACCCACTGACCTGCACTGCACTGCACTTTCTCACAGGAAGTCTTCTTGCCATCACAATGTGGACTTTTGGCCTGCACGAGCGTCCCAAGATTGAACCTGGAGCTCTCAAATCCGTTTCTCCACTTGCTGGAATCCATGTGTTGGGAAATGTATTGACCAATGTGTCTTTGAGAGCTGTGGCGGTTTCATTTACCCATACAGTAAAGGCATTAGAGCCTTTCTTTAGTGTGATCATGTCCTTTATATTCCTTGGTTCAGTGCCAACGATTCCAGTAGCTGCCTCATTAGTTCCTATAGTGGTTGGTGTGGCGTTAGCCTCCACATCTGAACTGACATTCAACTGGACTGGATTTTTAGCTGCGTTGGGATCCAACATTACATTCCAGTCCAGGAATGTTCTTTCCAAGAAATTCATGCTCAAAGGTTGGTCCTATGTTTTGTTTCACACCCGTATACTCGACTATCTAACGCGTTTCCATACACCAACATGTGCAGGGAAAGCTGGACTGGACAACATCAACTTGTTCAGTATTTTGACAATCATGTCATTCTTAATTCTGGCACCAATAGCCATACTAGTTGAGGGAGTTATAGTAACACCACAAGCGGTGCAGACATTACAAGCAGAGGGAATGCTCGTCAAAGCTATTGTTGCAAGTGTCTCCTTCCATGCATACCAACAAATCTCCTACCTCATCCTCCAACGAGTCACTCCAGTCACACACTCTGTAGGAAATTGTGTCAAGAGAGTCGTCGTTATTGTCGCATCTGTTATAGCATTCAATGCAACAGTCAGTAGACAGAATGCTTTTGGTACTGCCCTGGCCCTGTTTGGAGTATTCCTGTACTCACAAGCCAAAAGAATGTCAGATAAGAAGGCAGTGAAGAAAGAGCCAGTGAGTGATGCTAGAGCATGGATAGATGCCTGGAAAGCAAAGCAATAGACGATATGTAACGACAAGGTCTTTCTCATTCATATGTGTATCAACTAAAACAAGTCGATCGTGACTCAACGGGTCATTTGATCAATCAAAAGACTTGACCAGCGCATGCCATCATGCCATTGCCATATGCTGACATGCATGCCGAGGGAACATCCTTGGCGAAATGCAAGCGACACCGCCAGAAGAAAATCGATCTAATACTCTATTTCATTTTAATCATACAATTTTCTTTCCTTTTACAGAGATCGTCCACTCTGGAAGTTTTCCACATTTTTGGAAGAGAGACGGCGTGCGATTCCGTCAAACTCGTGCCTTTGCAGCATTCTATTTGTACATATCCTGACTAGCCAAGGATGCCGTTCGGAAAATTATTCGCTGCGCTGAAGGGTAATCACAAGGCTGCGATGGAGGAAGAGCCTGTCGTTGAGCCTACCAACGAGGCTCCTGCCAACCATTCAGCTGTAGAGTCAACTCCCGAGCCAGAGCAGGAGACAGCAGCTGTACAGGTGGAAGAAGACGAAAACGTTGTAGAACCAGTAATGGAAGTTGAGGAAGAGGGAACACGCGAGGAAGATGAGCATGACAGACTTGAAAAGGCGATATTTGACTCTCGAGGTGGTTTTGGTGATGACTGGACAGAGGAAGCGGACTGGGGCTCCACGCCAGCGCCCGCTGAGTTAGAAAATGAGGATGGATGGACTATGAAGAAGGCAAAGCCCCATACGAAGAGTAAGAGGTCAAAAGGAAGGAAATATCAGGTGTCTCAGAAGCCAAAGCCTGTGGTGAAGAAAGAGGAGGAGAAAAAGCCAGACACGGGTATTGCGCAACCTACATCCATCCATGCACTGCTGGCAACAATGGATGATGAAGATGAGCTTGGTGTTGAACTAGCAGTGACTGATGATGATAGTGAAGAAGAGCAAGTGGAGCAGCATGTAGAAGAGCCACAGGCTGATGTGGTTCCTGAGAGCAAGCCAAAGGCACCTGTCACTCTATCAAAGAAAGAAAAACAAGAGTTGAAAAAGAAAGAGCTTGAAGACTTGGATGCCATGTTAGCAGAGTTAGGAGTTGAAACAGAATCGGCAGACAAAACAGCAAACAATGGGGAGTCAAGCAAGGCAGCAAAGCGCAGAGCAAAGAAGGAGCGCAAGGCTGCAAATGGAGCAGCACAAGGATCAGATAGCACCCGAGAACAGAGTGGAGCCTCGTCAGATGCTGATGTCTCTGGGCCAGCAATTGATCCAGATGCAATCAAGGCAGCAAAGACTGCCTTGAAGAAGAAGGCTGCACCCAAGAAGTTGTCTGCAGCACAAGCTGCTGCCAAGGCAGCTGCTGCCAAAGGAAAGAAGAAGAGTAAAGATACATCTAAATTCAACGAACTGTACGGCAGGTAGTCGTGCTAGAATGGTTTGACATTCTCTATTTTCTGTACTGGGTAAACGTACATGTCAGTATGAGTTCTACAATATGAAATCAACAAAGAATTCTATGCACTGCGCAATTGATACAAAACGATTGCTATTAAAATAACAAGAAGTGGCAACAGTGCCTTCATCATACCACCACTACCACTGCTATGCTTTGTCTCAGCAGTTGACTTTGGTGCTTCTATATGAGCATCACCACCCTCATACTCCCCGATATAGTAATCAGCCAGCATTTCCTTTGCAGTTGAGCTATGTCCAATTTCCTCAAAATCCTCTGTCCCATCTTTTCCAGACGCCGCCACGACAATGTCATATCCTCCTGGGTGTTCGTCCAAAAATTTTGTCACGTCGTACACTTTCCCGTGAATAATCAACCAGCAATCCTTCTCAGAGCGATGCTTTGAGCATTCTTCTAACGTATAGACTTTACTTGTGGTCATTCTGTAAAGTATCACGCAGTTGAAGGATGCTGTTCTTGTCAGTCCAAGTTGGAGATCGTTCGCACGTTTGTTTGATTGATCTACTCTGTCAGTCTCTGCCCCAGACTTGTATCAAAATACGATGTGATTCAATATTAAATGTAAATATTTAATTAAATGATAGCATAAAGACGCATTCTCAGGGACATCATATCGTCTTTGAATCCTCATGATGGTATCATGCATTGACCCCATTCATGGATGGGTCTCAGAGTCTCAGAGTCTTGCATGCAAGAACATTGGTACCACCAAGTCTTCTGAAAAGAAACACACCTGATGGACAAATCACAGAGTCTGGTGATACCAAATATATACCATTCTGTGAGCTTGATACTATCTGCAACCTTGAGCATAGAAATCAACCAAATGATGTGGCAAAAAGAGATCAGGGCATTGACGTTTTGTAGTGTTACACATGTCAAAGAAAGAAATACTATATAATATATATATATATATATGGATGTCTACAATCTACCACCTGAAGCATGTCAATCCATCTGCATCCATGTGTTCATACAGCACAGACAAACATACTCCTCCTTGCCAACAGCAGCACATTACTGGCTGTTTGGTCCACGCTTCTTTCCAAATCCAGTCACCACATTGACGAAACGGCGGTTGTACTTGACACGTTTGCAAGCACGTCCAGTTGGCTTCTTGGCCTTCTCCTGAGGTGCCACCTTTGGAGTCTGTCCGCGCACCTTTCCGGCACGAGCAAGGGATCCGTGTACTTTTCCTGCATCATAATAAACCAAAACAAATGAAATCAAAATCAAAGATATCAAGGCAGAGCAACACAAGGACGTCGAGAGGACCACGCGCAGCAATCGCAGAATTCCCTCTCCAGGCCGCCAACCTCAATTTCTCTCTTCCCCCTACACCTTCATCGCCCGATATGCTCACAATATCTTATATAATATATAACATATCACATACTGTCCCCGGTGTGAAGTCCTGAGGAGTGTGGTCGGGCGGAGTGCTGCGGGATTGGCAATCGAACGGGGAGCAGGCGAGGTAGAGAAAAGTACAGTATTTCTGTGTCAAACGTACCCATTGTTCTTACTACTATGATTTATCTGTTATTTAGAATGTGCTTTGACCGTTTGCTTCAAATGAGAACAGGAGGAAAAAGAACAAGGCAAAGTGGTTTCAGCATTGGTATGCTGAAACCATGCCACAAAAAACTGGAAACCGAATTCTAGATGTCCCTGGAATACCATATGGACGGTCGACAATCGAAACAAACTAGTTAAAGTTTGAATGATGGCGTCTTGGTTGAGGCAGCAGAGGCACATCCTGGAGAGGACTCTGCCCCTGTTGTGGTCTGCTCAGAGTGCTCTGGGCTCGACTGCGGCACGTTCTCGTGTATTGCAGCATGCATATTATTCCACTAGTATCACTCATAATGATAGATCGTATATCACGGACTTTGTGCATGAAATGAACAGGGAGAATGCCAGACTGTTTTCAACAACACTGACACCTCCTGTCGACATGTCAGCAGAGAGTAGAAAAGAACAAAGCGATGAAATTCTAGTAGATGATTCTGATAGCAGTATACAGGAACTGGATGTTCCTGTTCTTGAATTTGAGACGGGGAAGCCGTCAACAAAGATGTGTCAGCTTGATGAGGATATTTTCCATGTTCCAGTCAGAGTGGATATTTTACATAGAGTCGTACGCTGGCAGTTGGCCAGACGGCAGCAAGGTACGCATAAAACCAAAACTCGTTCAGAAGTACGTGGAGGTGGAAGAAAGCCATGGCAGCAAAAAGGTAGTGGGAGGGCTCGACAGGGTACAATTCGAGCTGTACAATGGAGAGGTGGAGGTGTTGTCCATGGACCTGTCGTGAGGTCGCATGCTCATAGTCTTCAGAAAAGGGTGCGACGTCTTGGTTTGAAGTGTGCAGTCTCGGCAAAGCTCCAGGAAGGAAGGCTGATTGTGGTTGATACCCTGGATCCGAGTGATTGCAAGACATCATTCTTGCAAGAACGAGTAGATGCGTTGTTGGGTGATGCTGCACAACGGCGGTCGGCACTGTTCGTGGATGCTGAAGAGATCTCAGACAATTTGTTTATGGGTACAAGAAATATCCCGTGGGTTGATGTGATTCCTATCCGGGGCCTCAATGTATACTCCATTCTGCAGCGTGATTATCTCATAATGTCGACAGATGCAGTTACTGCTTTCGTTGAGAGGATGAAGAAACCTATACGGCCATCCTCGGCAACTCCTTAGTATTTTAATACCATCTTACACGTCAAAATGTTTGTCAAAGAGTGGTACAAATTGAAACTCGACATACAGTCGCTTCTGATTATACCAACGTTTATGCAGCGCCTTTTGAGCTGCAATTGCTGCCTCAGCATCACCGAATTTCAGATACACAAAACCACTACTATCTTTGTCTACGTGCACAAATAGAACATCACCAAACTTTGAGCACTCTTCTCGTATGTCTCCACGGATATCTTCATCCCATGAGGGTTCATTCTCCTCTGTAGGGTCAAATGCATTCTTGATCAACACACATGTCGTTGGTATCGGAGACGCTGGTCCCAAGACACCTTGCACCAGAGATATATCGTCATCTTTCGAATCATCACCTTTGTTCTGCCCAATCCATGTCTGAGGCAGCTTGGGCACCTCAATTCCTGCATTCGCAGCCAGTTTGTTCATGAGTTCAACTCGGGACTGGGCTGAAAGTCTCAAACCACCACCATCATCAGCATCGACGTCAATTCTCTCTTCAACAAATTTCGAATTTGCATCAAGGAGTCCTTGGCTGCTTTCAACCAACTCTAGGCGCATCACCATTCCTTGAATATCTACCTTGTCCTTCAGTTCAGTTACTGCTTGTGCAGCATGCCCTACATGTACAAATTGGACTATTGCGCTTCCCTTGGATGCATCCAAGTTCACACTAAATACAGGACCAAATGGTTCAAAGATTGGCTTGAGGAAATCCTCAGTCAGGGATGGATGAATATTAGAAAGTTTTACCTTGCCACCACTCTCTTGCAATGTTCCACCCTCTTGCTGTGCTTTCTTTGCAGCTTGGGCAGCATGCCATGCTACATTCTTTTCTGCCTCACTGGGTTTCACCATGACTGGCTGGCCCTTGAGCTCCTGCCCCGAGAGAGACATAGCCCCAAGCACACCATCCTTCTTTGCAAACTCTACATACGCAAAACCTTTAGATCGCCCACTTTGACGATCTCTTATAATTTTAATATCAACCAAAGACCCAGCTTTGGAAAAGAAAGTAAACAAGTCACGTTCATCGGCTTTCAAATTCAAATTAAATACTTGAACCGTACGCATAGTTCGATCAAGCTGTGCAATTTCATCCTCTACTGAAATTTTCCTGATGGCCTTCCACCTCTCCGGCGTTCGGGATCGCTTATATGACCTGCGATCATACTCATCATCGTCATACTGACGTCGTGAGTACCTGTCCCTATCTCCATCTCTACGATATGACCTACTCCTCCCCTCTCGACGACGGTCATCATAGTCATCACGCGATCGGCTTCTTCTACGCCTGCGTTGGGGGCTTCTACTTCCATCTTCATCTCGACGACGACGTCGTCGCTCATGTCGATCTACATCTCGTCTCTCCTGATCCTCTTTCGTTTTCCAATCTTCAGTCGGACGACTCTCACGCGGCGCTCCAACCTGTTCTTCCATAGTTGATTCGTTCGTATTAATGTACCGACAGAAATAGTATCTGAACGTGACAGAACCGTACCCGTTATGTGTATTCACCTAGAGGATTCTAGAATGTTGCTTTCGTCGCGGCGAGTGAAGCGTACACGCGTGAATCAGACAACCAGCTACCCAAAGCACACATGCATTGAATCTTTTTTCAGATATGGCATATGTGTAATTGAGCAGGCTGGTGTTTGCATGTACAAAATAGGAAAAAATTCTCACGGGTGTGAAAAAAAGTTACATGGGCGTTAAAAAAATGGTATCGTGAAGGTCGTCGTGTGGTCAACTGGTGGTGGTGCGGTAGACCAACCAACCAAACACTGGTCCATTGGCAAGAATGAATATGTTTTAATTTCATATGGTATAAGGACATTGTCTATTCAATCCGATGGAACCTACATGGCAGAAGAGACGACAGGAGACGCAACAGAGGGACGCGTTATTTTCTACTCGGGGCAACCAGGCGTCGTCCTCATCCAGTCAAATACGTGGACATCCTCCATCACAATGGTATCAAGATGATTCACAAGGGAGGCTAGAAGAGCGGTCAAGTATGGACTCGGAAGTTATAGCGCAACGAAGAATGGTTCAAAGGGCCCTGCAACAACACAAGTCAACAACGTCGTCTGCAGAGAGAAGTCTGCAAATTGCAGAGACTTGTTTGGAGATTGGTAGTGTAACACTCGAAGAAGTTTCACGGCAAGGGGAATCGTTGGATAAAACGGAGCGAGGTCTTGATATGGTACGTATAACGCTGTGCATGAATATGTATTGAACTAGCATGGTATTCATGCATGTAGTTGCATGTAGATGGAGCATGAAGTTGAAGAGGCTGCAAGTTTGATACGCTTTATGCGTAAATGCTGTCTGTTTCAGGTACTATTTTGCTGCTGTTCTGACAACAGTGCGGACATGAAACGAGATAGGACAAGGAAAAGAAGGTTGAAGGACCGCCGTGTTGACGATGAGGTGGTCAGACGGGCCATATCAATGGCGAGCGAGGACAAGAGGAAGCATTTTTCTGATGTTATTAGCAATGGTGATCTTCAATCAGGACGGGCGCCTGTTTTTAACATGTCTCCAGAAGAAGAGCAAGCTCTCAAGGTTGCAGCCAAATACCATGCAAAAGGAAGCACAGCCACGATACCATTCACCGAGGACAACTCCAGGAGAGAAGAATCAAATGCTGCAGTTCGATCAGGTGCTATAACAGAAGGTGAAATACAAGAGATATCCGAGGAATCATTGAAGCAAGACAGGGTATTGACAGAAATTGACAAGACTATGGACAAGTTGAAATCCCTTGCAGAGACTCTTCATGAAGAGTTGACAGAGCAAGAGCCTCAAATCGACCGCATCAGTGACCGAGTACTCGAAACAAAGTTTAGTTTGAATGAGTTGAGCAGAAAGGCTAGAAAAATATGATACAAGTCTCTCAAGATGGACTCCATCTTCATGGAACCCAACACTCGACAATAGAGAATTGTCAAATATCTTACACTGCTGTTTGTCCATACCAACAGAAATTTTGCATCTGAAACAATATGTCGACTATTCATGGTGTACAAAGTAAACATGAATTGAGCGATCCGAATCATGTTCCTACAGTGGTACGTTGTCTCGTCGAAGACAGTGATGAACGAAACTGGCGGTCTCTCCTTCTTTTCGACTCTCTGGGTCATAATACTGATGATTACGTATTTATCATGTACACGTATCACATCTTCTCTGCAGGTCATCAAGGTCGGAACGTCGAGTCTGATTCGGCCCGAGCAAAACTCATTAAATTTATCCAGTCTTGCCGGAATCGTTGGATTGGTGAGAGATCTCAGAAACGATGGATATCGAGTTGTTCTTGTATCAAGTGGGGCAGTTGGGGTTGGTGTGCAGAGATTGGCTCTGGAAGCGCGACCAACCGTGTTGGCCAAGAAACAAGCCCTTGCCGCTGTGGGGCAGGTGCACTTGATGAGGTATTATGATGATTTATTCAGTGCGTATGGTTTGACGTGCTCTCAAGTTCTCCTGACACTTGAAAACTTATCAAGTAGGAGTACATATTATAACGCGATGAACACATTTCATGAATTGTTGGAATATGGTGTGATCCCCATTGTGAATGAGAATGATACAGTTGCTGTTGAACAGCTTAGAATTGGGGACAATGATACGCTCTCTGCCCAAGTGGCAACTCTTGTGCACGCAGATTGGTTGTTTTTATTGACAGATGTGGATGCTCTGTACACATCAAATCCCAATGTGGATCCCAGTGCGCGCCCAATTCACGTGGTTCCCGATCTCTGGGATTTGGAGGTGAACACAAGTACGGCAGGCACCCAGTGGGGAACAGGGGGTATGGCCACAAAGTTGACAGCAGCAAGAATGGCAACTGCTGGAGGCTGTAACATGGCCATTTGTCACTATGAATGCCCAGGTAATGTCCTGGATATTCTCAAAGGGAAACAGGTTGGAACTGTGTTCCATGCATCCAATGCTCCGGTGAGGGGACGTAAAAGATGGATTCTAAGTATGAAGGCTGTAGGAGCAGTGTGGATTGATAGGGAAGCTGTACGTGCGGTCAAAGATAGATATTGCTCCCTGTTCTCTGCTGGAATTACAGAAGTTGTTGGTACTTTCTCTGATCAAGATGTGGTGAGCATCTGTGATGAGGAGGGAAGAGAATTTGCTCGTGGGCTGGCAAATTATAACAGTGAAGCTGTCAACAATGTCAAGGGAATCTCCTCTAAATCTCAGAGACTGTATAAATTTGGGGATGCATATGGTCAGGATGAAATTATTCATCGATCAACAATCTGCTTGCTGATGCCTCGAAAGAAAAAGGTTACAGTAATTGATGAGCATGGCGAGGAGATGGAAACTGAACAATCAGAAGATGATGAATCCATTGTAGATCCATTGTCTGATAGTAGATGTGCTACTCCTGGAATATTGTCTCCTGCAGAGTTGCAGCAACACCAAGAATCATTACTGCTTGCTGCAAACAGCATGGCAAATGAAGGGGCATCTCAGTCAATGGGGAAGAAAGCTTCATCCGCCAAACTTGATTCCGAGTGGAAGCATGAGTTACTGAGTATTGTTGAAGAGGATAAGACGCCAGTTGAACAAGACCCCAAAACTCAAGATGAAGACTCAAGAATTGCATCAGAGATGACATCCATGAAACTCTGAAATTTCTCATACATATCCGCCAAGGTGTTGATATAATCATGTATAATTCTGCATTTTTGTAATTACTATAATAGCATTCACCATGGTATCTACCAGACGATCGAGGAATGAGGAACCTGCATCCCATCCTGCATCCCATGACGACAGTGACAGTGACGATGCTCCGGAGGAAGTTACATTAACTTCAAGTAGAAATGTATGTACATTTTCTTGGCGTATACCAGGCATTGTATCGATGCGATAGAAAATACCCAGTCTTTCAAGACTTTTTTCATACCTGAGTGTTTCAATTTGCAGAAAGCTATTCAAGAGAGACGTGAGGAGAGGCGAATTAGGAAAGAGAATGTAGAGAAGAGTAAACGAAAGCAGAGTGGTGCCACAAAGAAGTCCAAGCAAGAGGACAATGAGGTTGAAAAGAATGATAACGATGGAGCTTTGGACCTCTTGCCATCTAGTGTCCTCAAGGATGTGGCACGAGAAGATGAACACGAAGAAGAAGAAGAAGAGTATGAAAGGGAAGATGATAGAAGAATAGCACAGAGAAGGCTGATTAGTGAACAGTTGAAGCTAGGTTTGATGCAGGGGAAGAAGAGAAAATTTACAGAGAAGAAAGCAGGCCCTGTAGTTGTGAAAACACTTGGAGGGGTATCATCCCGTGCTGCAACAGGTATGTATCTACTTTTATCTATGATGGCTAACGAAACCTTGTCTGTAGACGTACAAACTTGTATAATCTGGGCATGTATACTACTATTGTGTAGATGGAGCCAAGGCTTTTTTGCAAGGCAGATTCCAGAGACACCAACGGTCTCTGAAAATGCATAAATGATACTCCTGAAGAGATTCAAACTTTAATGTAAATAATATGACATGTAAATCACACCACTATTGTATCAGAACAATACTATTCATGGATGGTGTGGACCGACGTGTTGAATAATCTCTTGTGTTCGAAAAGGATCGACGGGTATGCACTTGTCGATCCTTCGAATGGCAATGTAGTCCTTGCATTTGGTGTCTTATATGAAGGATTTATGGTTCCTGATCAAGATGGAAGAGTGAGCACTGTAGAGGAAAGGCTAGCCCTGTGTGAATACTTGCAGTTGGAGGATAGTCCTGGTACTGTGTCAGTCAAAGGGAAGAAGATGGTTGTTGTTCGTAAAGAAGCATCGCTCATATTTGCTGTAGGACATAGGAGACAATATTCTGTTTCTATCCATTCACTATATGCTGGAGTGCTAGTTGTGGCATATTCCAATGTACAGTATCTAGGGGAGGTCTTGCAAGGTCTTGCAAGGCGTTGTGGACTCTAAGGCTCAGACAGGGTACATCTGACAAGAATGGTACATATATATATAGAGAATTTATTTATTTACAGTATCTTTAATGGACCGGTGCAACGCCAGGTGGACTAGTTCTAATGTATGTGGTTGAAACAAAAAACTCATATGACTATCCTCTACATATACACCTCTGTGTCGTTCAATCAAACATGCACATCCAACAGGTACTCTTCTCCCTTGTTGTTGTTGTTGTTATCAAAAGCCTTTTCATATACAAGATGCTTGAGACAATCGAACACCTCATCAGAGAAGAACCTTTGGTGAAACTCATTGGCAAGGCATCCCACGACGTGATTAGATCAAAGCCTTCTATCTTTAGTATTGGCTGTGATTTGCCATGTGCAAGTCAAACAAAGGGCAAGTCGAAAAACTTCTTGTTGTCTATGTGCGGCTCAATCTCCTTTTGCCTGGACACGATTCCTCTGCGTGTATTCAAACATCTCCATGGAGATTGTTGGATCCATCACGTGACATGCAGCAGAAGGGTTACAAGACACATAATCCAATTCAAAGTTGACCAGGGTTCACCATGCACATGATCCGGGCAATATTTTGAATGTTTTTTGTACGAGTAGTAGTTCAATTCAACTCTTGAAGATACTGCCTGCCAGGCTCTTGGCCATGCCAAGTCCACCCTTGCCCAAAAACTGCATGCCTTCAGCCCCACCAGGAAAAAGAGAGGCAACATAATATGCCAGGGTAACCATCTGTATCACACACAACACGAGCGAGTATATATAACTATGCATCATCAAGGATGCATACAGTGTACCAAAAAGACTCCCAAGATAGGCAGCAGTCGGCACCATCCTCTCTTTCGAAGAAAGACTCGAGTACATTGCTTTCCATCCACGCAAAAATCCAAGAGACACAAGTATAAGTACAGATCCAAGAGAAAACGTGATGGCAAACTTTGACGGCCGGATAATAATCATTGGAAGGAACAAGAAGAATGCCACCAAGAGCAACAAGACCCCTATTCCAGCAAAAGCAGCAAAATATACATATTGTGTGGTTCCAGGAGCCCTACAAGGAATCACACAGTAGTAGTACACACCAACAGTAGTAATATACATCATCAGAAGACTACAACGTACCCTTGTTGAACAGATTCAACCACCGAGCTCGACGCTGCACTCACAGAAGAAAAGGCGCCAGAGGCTAGTTTTTTCACGGTTGCGCTTCCCTCCTCCGCACTGGACAATAATTTACTAGATAATGTGTTGGATGATTCATATGATTTCCAATCTGACAGGACAGATGTGTTATTTTCTTGTTTTTTAGGAGGCTCTTTATCAGCAGCACTCCCTCCGAGCCACAGTGAGAACGACGTCTTTGGTTCCATAGTCTCTATGATGGAGTACTACTAGTATACGAGTACAACCGTGCAAGTATTACTACTAGTATGTATATGATTAATTAATGAGTTGTGATATCCATCGACTGATGACGATGTATATCTAACGAATGAGACTCACGCAGTGAGTCAGGAGATCAACAACCACCCGGTGGTTGTATATTTGCAGGCTTTCTGTAACCCATCATCACATATAGGCTAGGTATATATTCTCTTTTACATCATTCAGGAAGAAAAGAACAGAGCACAGGTGGCAACAGCAAGATATCCAAGCATCATCTCCACTGAGGATGCAGAAGACACTCCATCTGCAAAGCCCTTGGCAGCATCTGCAACAGCATCTGCACCCGTCGTCACCCCACTGGCAACAGCATCTGCACCCGTCGTCACCCCACTGGCAACAGCATCTGCACCCGTCGTCACCCCACTGGCAATATCTTCTCCCACCTGCTTTGTACCTTGTCCAATAGAAGTACCAAGATCCGTTGCATCCTCAGCAGAGACACGCAGGATGCTGTTCAGAGCCACAAGCTGAGAAACAGCAAGGACAAGGATCAATGCTTTCCTGGTGTAGATTGAACGATACATGGTATGAATCAACGTCTACAATAAAAAAGATGAATGAATTACCACGGTGTCATACGGATATATCGTATTCAACCAAAGGTTGGATGGTTGTGATTAGCAGATTTCCCGCAATGGCAAATCTCCGACACATCTGTATTCTGACCGTACAACCTACAGATATAATGATGCATATCCTACCTTTTTCGTGTATAAAGTATGTATAATATTACGAATAGAATGTTGTGTCGTGAAATCTTCGACTCTAACGTCTCTCTCACCCTATGATGATGATGCCTCAGCTGAGAGATTGACTCCCTAGAGTCAGATAGAGAAGATCGTGGCATGCACCAATTGGTGGTGATCTCATGGTGAAAGACCACACGTTAATCTTCAATACTCTTGCATCACGTGAATCAATGGCATGATCATATGATCCTCCATGCATGGCCAGCAACCACCATATATGGTTGCATGCAACCAATTGCAATTGCATGATGGTACCATCATCATCATCTCATGCATGGTGCAACCTTTTCTACTCTTCATCATCAGTCGATGGTCTGTCCATGTTTATTTTATTTACCTTTACTACATACTAATACTAATACTAATGTAGTAAAGCACATGGTAGAATATGACATAGCATTGCTCTATCCGGTTGGAGAGTGACGCTTGGCAGATTCCAATTACCCCCGACATTCCCTGGAACACGTATGGCCATTCCTCTCGTATATTTTCATACTATTATTACATAGATATATATCAATGGCAGAAGGAGTATCTGAATGGGATAGAATTCCGATAGAACTGGTGGAGTTGGTGCGTTCTTGTTGACTCGAACTGGGTGGGGTTTCTCTCTGTGTGTGTGTGTGTGTGTGACCATGGGATAATGACTCTGTATTGTCCTTGTAGTGTGCTGAAAAACTGGGTAGAGATCATGAATCGTTGTCGAATATGCGGTTGGTGTGTCGGAGATGGAGAGATGGAGTGACCTCTGGACGGATTTCCTTGCAGCCTAAAGGGTTTGGTGGGTACCCTGGGACATTTTGGAGAGCAAAAAGGCTTGACTTCTCCTCCAGATGTTTCTCTCCAGTAATGAAATGTAAAGACCTAGAAGTATTCGATGAAACTATGCGAGGTGTGGAGCATTGTGTGTTGGATAACATGCAGCATGTAGAGTCCTTGTCCACCCTTGTGCATGCAAGGAATCTGGTGTCCCTATCTTTAGAAAACAGTACGGTGACTGATGCTGGTTTGATCGAGGTATTACAAACATGTAGTAACCTGGAGAATTTGAATGTGCAAGGGTGCATGTTCCTGAGGGGAGAATGGATTGAGAGTCTGAAATACACACCACGGATACGGGTATTGAAAATGGGTGGTTGTGGTATGGATGTGACGACATACTGGAATACAGGCATGCTGCTGGAATCCTTGGAAACTCTCGTGATTATGGGAAACATCGTATCGGACGACTGTATCTCGGCGATTATACATGGTTGCAAGAATACACTGGTATATGTGGATGTGAGAAAATGCTCTGATGTCACATACCAAAGCTTGTATGCATTGAGTGCATCCTGTAGGAGGATACAAACGCTTAAAGTAGGACCGTTATTTCACTGTTCTCTTGAAGATGTGTGGCAGGCAATACCTAGATTCAAGGCACTTGATGCACTAGAGATTTATGGACATGTGGACAGACCATCCCGGTCGTTGGCAGATATTCTTGATAGAGATTTGTGGCATATGCCACCCTTGAAGAAATTAAGTCTGATGGATACACACTATGATTGGGATACGATGAAAGCACTTTCCATTGCCTGTGGACAGACTCTGGAATATCTCAACCTAGGACAAGCTCGCCCTGGAGATGACTTTTTGCTGATGTCATCATCATATATGCGATGTACATCATGGAATTCCTTCTCAGAATATATGGATGTCTATTTCCCCAAACTTGTATGTCTCAAAGCAGTACATTCATTACTACATATACATGGAATGAATGCCTTGATACAATCATCGCCATCACTGGAAGTCTTGGACCTCTCTGGCTGTCCTTGTTTGAAGCGTCCACGAGCAAGGCGAAGAATGAATGCACATGGTATCTCATACGGCAGTGAGATTGATAGATTTTCAAGAGCTCTTGGATCATTGAGTCGATTGGAGAGATTATACCTCCAGAATGCACAGATTGATGATGAACATCTCAAGCATATTGGTGATTTGACAGAGCTCAAGGTGGTTGACCTGAGGGACAATCCAGGTATCACAGATGCGACGATGGAACACATTGCTTCCTGGAAGAAAATGACGATGATGAATATCTTGAACACGTCGATCGGATCACGCGGACTGCGACTGTTGACCAATCGTGTTTCATCCCATATGAAGGAGGTGCATGTGTCTGGGAATATGTGTCATCTCTCTGCGGATGTCCTCCTTGAGTTTGTATCACAGTTTCCTGAGGTACGCGTACTTCATTTCAAGGATATCCAAGATATGGATGATGACATCTTGGAGCGTCTTGTGGGCGTATGCCCATGCATAACTGACCTTTCATTGGCAGGATGTCGGTCGATATCTCCGCACGCCTTGTGCTCCGTCGTACAGCTACGCAATCTCCAAAAGTTGGATATATCAAGACTTCGAGATACAGTGACTGATGAAAATGTGCAGTATATTTTGGCACACACGTGTTTGAGTGAAATTAGAGTGTCTGGAGCAGAGCTGTCTCAAGCAAGCTTGGATACTCTTTTAGCATCAAGATTGCTACATTACATTGATATATCATTCTGTTTTGGAATAGGTACAGATGATGCATGTGCTATGGCTATAGAAAAATCAGGATCACCAGTGAAAATTAGATTGCCACAGGGGACTACAAGACTTGGCCTGTCTGATCCTGGGGCTCGGCCCAGTGCACAGAGGAGTCTCGTCTTTTGATGTGTAGTACCCATCATGATTCTATGTGTAACAGTATGTATGTATGTGTGATACTCAAATATCGGTTATTCTATTTTTTGTCTCTTTGTTTGATCCTTCCGTCGTTGAAGGAAAAGGCCACATTCTACATGATGTGTGTATGGAAACTGATCAAACATGGCAAACCTCACTATGTCATATTCATCAGCTGCTGTGTCATAATCTCTCTTGAGAGTTTCCGGATTGCAACTGATGTACAGAATGTTTTCAAAATCTTTCATCAGCTGTTGAGTTTCAGGATCCAATCCAGCACGTGGAGGATCAACAAGCAGAGTCTTGAACTCACATGTTTCAAGCCCACTTCCTTCGAGCCTCTTAAATTCGGTCCCATTTTTCCAACCTTGTGTAAATTCTTCACTTCGCATTCGAGCAACAAATACATTATGGATATCGTTCTTCTCAAAGTTTTTTTTGGCAGCAGCAACAGCAGATTTACTCACTTCTGTTGCAATCACTCTTCTAAAATTTGGTGCAACAGCTGTTGTGAAATTCCCATTCCCACAATACAACTCCAAGAGGTCGTGATCCTGACTGTTCTTGGTCGCAGAAACTGCCCAACTCAACATGGAGCAACAGGTGAGCGAGTTGGGCTGACTAAATGCCCCTTCAACCTGAATAGAACTCAAGGTGCCTCTGCCCTCAACATCATATACTTCCTCTACATGATCCTTATCCAGGCAGATTTTTTGTTTCCTACTTCGACCAATAATATCCAAACTCTTCAACTCGCTACATTCCTTTGAAATCTTCTCCCTGAGTTTTCTCGCCCCATCTGTCCACGCATCATCCAGTTTCTTGTGGTACAACATGGTCACCATGGCCTCTCCATTCAATGTTGTATGAAAATTCACCTGAAACAGTTTTTGCTTCAGTATCTCATCTCCAAGAACGTTTTCACGCACGTGTACCATCAATTTATTCACCATTTCAGAAGCCACTGGATATTGGTCCATACGAACCTTGACACTCTTTCCATCAGGAGACTTTTCATGCATGACATAGTACATATCTGCCTGATCATGCCATACTGTAAATTCAGATCTACATCATCATGTATAAAGTATCGTCACTCGTGAATACCATGGAGTGTATTACAAACAGACATACCTCATTCTATAGTGCCTTGGCTTTGACTCAAACACCTCCAGAGGAGGAGTCGTATACTCGGAGAATAAAGCTTCTATCCTCGCCTTTTTTGACTCTAGCTGAGGTGCATACTCAGTATCATTGATTTCTCGTATCACAGAGTTTGAAATATTCTGTTGAGCGCACCGTGCTGTGGTCATGCTTGACAATACCGATGCTCTATATACACGTAACGTGGGTCTTGCGAATCTTGCATGCATTCCCAATAATACTTTATTATATAAATATACAGTTTCAGATGAATATCTACGCTATATGAGATGAAGAGTCGTCAAGCAGAGACGCATGCATCTTCCTATACCAGCAAAAATGACATGCCCCTATCCACAAATGCCCTTGTATCTTGGAGACCTGGAGATTCATCCGTCAGCATGTACACTTCTGCTGCTTGAACTATTGCTCCGAGCATGATCCTCTTGGTATACCATGTAAAGTCAACCTCTGAACCCTGTTCTCCATTCGCAAATTTCCATATACTATTCAACATTTTCTCTGCACTACCCAGGACATGCCGTGCTTCATCATGATACGCTTGTGCAGCTAGAGCACTCGTCCAAACATGTTTGTATGGAGCAAGTATATCTAATCTCGTATTGACTCCATGGACTAGTTTTTCATGCAGGGTTTTGTCATGTTTCCACTCTGTTGTTGACTCAGCCTCGGACAGAATACGATCAAGCTCTTTATTTGCGATTTCATTAAAGAAGTGGACTATTTCTGCAGGCTTGAATGCTCCGGCACAGGCTTTGGAGAGATTGAGGTCTTCAGCTGCAGCCTCTAGACTTTTCTTTGTAAACCCCAAGCGTGGTACGTTTTGCAAAGCACGTTCTAGAATCTCCTCTCGATACTCGACATCTCCTGCCCTATCTATTCGTGTACTTGTCTCTCGAATGGATCGAGAGAGTGTATTTTCTATCTTTGCTAGTGCAGGGAAGAGTTGAGAAGAGAACGGTGAGAGACATTTCTGTCTACGCAAGACACCAAGCAACGCCATTCCACAATGCTGATGACGATTCTATGTATTTAAAAACAATAATGTGCCATTTTAATCCAGCCATTCAGCACTGTTTAAGAGACTTGTTGTATCAGAAATACATTGGGGACTCACCACTCTCCATGGTTGACCACAGAATATTTGCAACGATTTCAGTTGCTGGCATATTGAATCTTCAACATGGCTGGTCCTATTGGCTGGTTATTGTGCTTCATCACCATGCTGCTACTACTGCATTCCTCTATATCACTTGGACCTGGACCTGACATGGGAGAATCTTTAGCAAACATTGTGACCATGAACATGTTTCTCTGGTGCAACAAACCTGGATTATTGTATGCATATATCCGACAGGGAACAGTTTATTATTCACCAATAGATCACTACATCGGCATCCATATACTGTATAACTCACAAGCAAAGGATGGCCAGTGAATCAATGTTTTGAAATCTCAACATCATTGATGCCCATGGGTGTTTTTCCTATGTATATGGTCAAAACTCTGGACGCATGGGATTGTGACAGTAGATACGAGTCTCCACCATGACATGTCTGATCTCATCTTGATCACTGCTTTGACAGGCATAGACTGCGTGTGGATGAGATTTGGCTGGCTGATTAGTTAGATTGCTGTACCGGATGAAGTCCTGACACCGCACATGGGTGTCTGCATGCAACATTGTCCTCACATTTAATGAAAAGATTATGAATATGTATATTACATGAGATGTATGTATTTTAGTGAAAAGACACCATCTTTCATCGCAAGCAAACGGAAGATTTGCTAAAGTTATTGTCTGCCCTTTTCGTACCACAGTGACCCTGTCAATACTGGACTATTGCGATTTGCTCGAATTCACTCGAATAGTGCTTCCTTAGACGATGAAATTTCAGTTGTTAAGTCATCCAACGACTTCTGAAAAGAAGCCATTGTCCAACGATATCCCACAGATCAAGTACATTGTGTATACAGCCGGGTCTGTCCTTGCCTTTTTAGAGTTTGTCTACATTCCAATCCGTAGATGGTTTTTCATGAGACAATTCGAGCTGATATGGTCATCCTTGAGAGACATGCAAACATTGATGGAAGAAAGCCAGTACATTGATCGATTCAATGCCGCAGTGTTTCGTGGGAATGTCAAAGATGTTAAGGCTGCCCTGCGTTTGAATCCTGAGTTGGCAACAAAGCAGTTGTACTATGATGGGACGCCAGGAACTCCGATAGAAATTGCATCAGTTTTAGGACATACTAATGTTGTTACTTTATTGGCAGGATGTCCTAATATCAGCATAAATAAAAGGTACAAAGGAAAACAGAAAAAGAGCATCCTCATACTTAATGCAGAATCACATCACAATGAACAGAGGTTAAAGGCACAATGGACGGGCATCAGACGATTCTTGCCATTCAAAAAAGAATCAATCTTTGATATTCTGGTACGTATGGGAATAGATGTGGATCTTCAGGATAAGGGAGGTAACTCTGCACTGATTGCAGCGTGTACATGCAATCATGTACACATTGCCTCAAAACTATTAGATTTAGGAGCTGATCCCATGCTTGAAAATCGGCGTGGTATCGATGCACGGTATATAATTATGAAAAATCCAGAACTGCGGAGAAAACTTACACCAAAGCTTCGTGAGAACTTTAGTGAACCAGATCGTGCAGTCTCGAGCAATATATTGCCATGTAGTGGCCAGGTAAGCCCCGTTGTGGTTTGTGCCTCTGATGGACTACATGGAAGTGTGGATGAGTGGAATTCTTGCAAGTCTTCTATTCATGATGACGTGTCGGTTGTATCTTCATCAGGCTCTACCAATGCGATACATTTAGAGAGATGACAGAATTAATTCTTAGCAAGGCTGCCGGCAGTTGCAAACGACATCTGGATGTCTCTCATATCAACCAGATTGATAATGCAGTCTCTATATATCGAAAAATATATATTTAACACAAATGAATACATTGGGTGATAACTCATTTAATGCTCTACAGCATGCCGATGAGGACATGGAACGAATTGATTCGGAAATTCAATCCCTGACGTTGTCTTCCAGAGGCGACAAGGAGACTCCCGTGCAGCATGGAGAGAAATTAGAAGAATCTTTGATCTGGATAGATCTCGAAATGACTGGATTGGATGTCGACAAAGATTCCATTCTACAAATTGCTTGTATTGTTACAAATGGAACCTTGACAAAAAAGGTTGAAGGAGAGGAGATTGTGATTCATCACAGTGATGATGTGCTGGATGCTATGAATGAATGGTGTCAGGAACATCATGGTAAGAGTGGATTGATAGATGACGTTCGGGCAAGTACAGTTGATATGAAGACCGCAGAGGAACGAGTATTGGAGTTTATCAAAATGTATGCAGAAGAGAACTCTCCCATTGCTGGAAACACTGTACATGTTGATGTTCAATTCTTAAAGCGTTACATGCCTAGAATTACGGATTATGCTCACTATAGAATAGTAGATGTGAGCACTGTAGGGGAACTTTGTAAGCGTTGGTACCCAAAGGCATTCAAGCGGCAAAAGAAAAAAGTGCTTGCACACACTGCAATGTCGGATATACGTGAGTCCATAGAGCAGCTACAATTCTTGAGAAAGAATATTTTCAAAAAGGTATAGAATAAAACGAATATGATGTGATTAAATGGATACTGAAGTGTCTCTAATGTGGAAAAATGTTGATCCCTTATTTCCTCTAGTGATTCGCATTGTATCGTCAAGATACAACCAATCAACATAGCCGTCTGCATCTGTATTGATGTTGAGAGTAATATTGAATGGCCCTATTTGGAGAATTACCTCTGAAATGACAACCCTGGTTCTGGTGGGGGAGGCTGGGGAAGCAGAAGCCTGTGCAATAATGCGAACCAAGCCTGGAATCAAATCTACTCTGTTTTGTAAAATATTTCCGTCATCGCTGATGATTTGCCAGTTTCTAACAACTCGAACCAAACGCTGTTGTAAGGGATTTGCAGTTTCACCTTGTTGAGACCACACAAGCCTCCAACCACCACGAGCTTCCTCACTGTATGCTGGTCTCTTGATGGAAGATGAACGTTCCGAGTCCAAAACTCGTTCAACTAGCACTTCAATCTCTTCTGCATTTGGTGTGCTAGCGGTAGCTGCTTTAAGCAGCCTTTCTTTTGCTCCGTCTTCCTTTACCAATACAAAAAGAGTGCCTTTGTTTCCCCTAGAAAGCCTGAATTGTCCATCTTTACTGAGATACGTCACATCCAACCATCCTTTCCTTTCATCTCCCAAAAGGCGAAATGGAACCGGATAAGGAAGAGTCAAAGGCAAGAAAGTAAAGTAGAATGCTGCCGTGTCAAATTGAAAGTCAATGCGGGTATTCAATTTACTCGGAGGTTCGACAGAACTTGTTCCAAGAATACCAAATGGAAGCCCTTTACCTTTTCTTGGTTCAAAATTTGGCAGTGGCTTGCTATCTGTCGATGCAGCTGCCTCTACTTTTAAAAACCCAACATTGTCACCGAAATCAACGATATTATTAACTCGTGCCTCTATACCAGTCGTCGAGATTTCTTGGTATACCGAAAATCCATCGACTCCTGTAAATGATCTTTGAATTGGCGACGCAGATGATGGTCTGGACGTGTACAAAAGTTTCCATTTGCCCTCCAACAATTCTGACTTTGATGGATCCTTCACCCCTTTGCCACTTTGCTCCAAAACAGCTACGCTATTCTCTAATAGGATCTGATCTTGTTCACTCATTCCACTCTTTCCACGACCTTTCACATTAGCGATAGCCCTGAGAATATCCCTTTCAGCACCAGAAGTGGTTCCACTCCCAGTTGTGGCTATAGTTGGCACCACAGATGTTGTCGATGCACGCGTAGTCAACACGCCATGGAGTCGTCTATGTTCATTTTTAGTAGTACTATAATGACGCTCAGCGACCGTATATGTGCGTTGGACAGAGGGAAGAGCCCGACTGTATCCAGAGACCACATGGGACTGTCCTCTGACATGGGACCCACCAGATTGTATCATCCTTTTGATTGTATGACTTCTGAACGAGGATACCTTATACTATATATTAAAAAATGAAATAAAAAATGTAGCACACCTCTCCATTCATTTCGATCATCTACAGAGTAGAAGAGGCCTAGGCATATGATTGCAGGTTGAAGCAATCCACGTCATTAAAATCTGAAAATATCTTTATGGGTTGCTACGCAATCTGGTACATTTCATTTTAAATATTATTCTAATCATTAAACAAGGTGTTTTATTTCGTAACAGCATGGTAAATTCTGTGGCTATTGCAGTGCCAGTAGCAGTTGCAGGAGGTCTTTTTGCACTGTGGCATGTTTTAACATATGTAGAGGTTGATATGAAATGTGAAAAGCCAAAGTATTCTGTCATACGTAATCTTGGTAAGCCTCATAAAACGTGGTATGGAAAAGCTATTCCAAGGGGAGAGCTTCGACGATATGCGCCATATATTGCTGCAGAATACACGGCCGAAAACAGTGAGGATATGAGGCAAGCCCTTGGAAATGGGTTTCGACAGATAGCTGGCTTCATTTTCGGGAAAAATGTTGCATCAGATGGAAATAGTTCAAAAGTAGCAATGACGAGCCCAGTCACTCTGGAAGCATCCACAAAGAAAAGTGAGAAGATTGCCATGACATCCCCCGTAGCAGCAGAACAAGTAGATGACAACACATACAAGGTTGCATTCATCATGCCGAGCAAATACACAATGGAGACATTGCCAAAGCCTATAAATGATAAAGTAAAGATTGTAGAGGTTCCTTCTCATACCATGGCTGCCATGACGTTTCGAGGAAGATCTCCGAGTGAGAAGTCCATGCATGAAAAGGCAGAGGAACTGAAAGCCTTGTGCAGTGAGTCCGGGCTCTCTGTAAAAGGAAATATCCACTTGTATCAATATCATCCTCCATTTGCTCCAGCGTGGATGAGAATTAACGAGGTTTTGTATGAAATTGATGATCACTCAACAGTGGAAGATCATTGAATTGACTCGTACGTCAGCCAAAAAGCCATTTGCCATGGTCCAAGTCGTAACCAGGTGGCAAAAAAGCCTTTGAATATCCCTGGTAGTCCTTCTTTTTGTAAACAGTCTAGTAAACACTTCAATGAACTACTGAAACGCTTGTCAGAATCGTTCATCATCCTACTCTTTACCACATCAGCAGGTGTTGAAATGAATGAGCTGACAAACCCTGAGCAAAGAGACGATATCACATGGACCCTCGCGTCCTCCTCCGAAAATGAACGAGACAAAAGATGCTTCTTAACGATTGAATATGTTGATAGTTCACCTAGGTTGACCAAAGCTGCTCGTTGCACTGCCACAGAAGTCCCTCTATACATGCCTTTGATACCTTCTTCAAGCCTAATTGTATTGAATGCATCAAACACGCCATGATACCTTCGAAGGTGACTTTCTTTGGATGCATCAGCAATCATGCGAATCTTAACCACATCAAAAGGCGCCGCAATACATTGCCCAAGCCCCCCCGCCATGAAACCCATGAACAGAGTTTGGGGTATGGTGGGGTCTGAGCCAAAAAAGTGCCTCCGGAGCATTTCGAATGTCGCAATCCTACATCCCGTGTACGGAATGTGCCGCAAGACTGCAGCAGAACAACCCGAATAGATACCAGAAATACCTCGCCGCTGGATCATGTCCACAACCACGTGTTTTTTAGCGTCCCAGCCACCGACTGTGCGACTTAGTTGCAGAGTAGTCTTTACACTGTCTATTGGGAAGGTCAATCCCTCTGCGACAGATGCAGCCAAAGCTGCCCGCAATGGTGTCCAATAATCACCTTCTAACCGCATATGAATATGACTGGATCGTCTAGCAACGATCTGATTAGAATAGCACGAACTCATGGAAATCGTATCAATTGGTTTCCGCTGTCAAAGGACCAGAGACGATAGAAGAATTTCAAAGAACCAGTCTCATTACTTGGAAATCATTAAATTCGATATGATAACTGGTCTGAGATTCCAGAAAAGCACCTGTGTGCCTCTCCACAGTGCTGGCCTGCCATCTTCATCTCCTGTGTCTACCACCAAGAGCGTTCACGGGGCTCCCAGGAGGGGTTTCGAGCTTCGTTGCCGTTCACAGAAATACGAATTTGAAGAAGATGAGTTAGCCTTGCTGGAGACCATGGAACTTGATGATTTGAGGAGTTCCATGGATGACGCCATTGAACAAGAGCTGTATGAAAAGGCAGCAGTTCTGAGGGATCGAATAATCGAGAAAGAGCAAGAGAAGAATCCTGTATTGCTCTTAAAGCAGCAGCTTGAGTTGGCTGTAGAGGAAGAGAGGTATTTGGATGCTGCTGAGCTGCGTGATAAAATATCTGTCCTCGCACCTGTGCCTGAAAATGACCAAGCCTCTGCGGCACAGTGCTGCAGCAATACAGTTACAGAGGGTGTGGAGGTTTCTGTTCAATCCATTTATGTTCCACAACATTCTGGTTCAACAGCAGAATACATGTTTGCATATAAAATAACGATAACAAATGTGTCACACCCAACCACAATAAAATTGGTTGCCCGTCGTTGGGAAATTACAGACGGCAAGGGTCGAATGAGAACCGTTGAAGGAAGTGGCGTTATTGGGGAGCAGCCTGAACTTCGACCCGGCGCTTCTTTTACGTATCAGTCTGTCTGTCCTTTAGAAACAACCAGTGGGAAGATGAAGGGTCATTTTGAAATGTACTCCAGGGCCAGCCCAAACACGTCTTGGAACACGAGCTTTCTTGTAGATATTGCAGAGTTTTCGTTGGATGTAGATGGTCCACAATACTTTAACTAATCAGGTTTTCTTTATGCATGATTTTTTTCTCTTTTGCCGTGTTGTTTTAGCTACATACACCGAATACCGAGTATTACAATGATAATGGCTTATGAGCGTTGTAAGAAAAGAAATATCTAGTTTTCTGAAGGGACGTCTTTGGTCTTCTTGCCTGTTCCATCTTCTTCCAGGCCAGCTGAACTGGCTCGCCTCTTTTTGGTGCCAGCATCTTCAGACTTTGTCTTAGGTTTAGGACCTCGTCTCTTTCCAGTAGACTTGCCTTTCTCCTCTTCTTCATTCTCTTTCTCTATGAGTCGAATAAGAGTATCACATCTGCGCGCTAATTCCTGTGGGGTCCTGCTCTTGATGAACCAATCAAATCTGAAACGCCACGAGTTGCGGATCTCTGCCTTGAGCTCTTCCCATGCACCATATCCCAGTTTATGCACCATACAAATCAAGAATCTGTCTTCCTCTTCATTATATGCTTTGCCCTTGGACGGGCCATATTGTATTTTCAGATCTTGCCATGGATTCTTGCATTTGGACAGCTTGGTTGCAATGGCCTTCATGATGGAGGCTTGCCATTGGATTCTCTGTTCTCCTTTTTCGATGTTTTTGAAGATTCTTTCTGCATCATTCAATTTATGCCCTCTTTCCTTGAATGCCGCAGCATAACGTTTAACTTCCTCTTCGGTCTTTCCATCTATTTCCTTACAGATGGCATCCAGGTTGTCACGTCCATGACGTTCGCAAGCCCGGATAAACGCATTGAAATCACGCCTGCTCCAGTTGGAAAATCCTTGAGACAGTAGCGAATCGCGTTCCTTCTCCTCGTCGTCAGAAAGTGGTTTCGGATCATCATCTTTTGGAGCAATCTCTTGATTGATGGTTTCTTCAGATGCTCCCTGCTGCCTGAGTGTGTTCTCCTTCTGCTGCAAATTATGGAGATGGAGCTCATACATTTCTTGTTTCTTGTAGATTTCCACGAGTCTGTCCATATCATAGAACTGATGGTCTGGAAGATTTGGCATCTTTGTCAGACGTGGGCCAGATGGTTTTGAACCCTCCTTCCTGGAAGCAGCCTGATTTTCTGCGTAACTCACAATTCTCTTTCGCTCACGTTTTGGAGGATCAACCCAATTGGCTCCCATCAACGCCTTGAGTTGCTCCATCTGATCCAGATTTTCTTCTTCCTTCTTTTCCTCAAATTCGTATGCAGACATACCACCATCCATGGCAAATTGCATTGCGTCATCAGTGAAATTCTGGAGCTTATTGTTGAGCTCTGTTGTTGTTCGTTCTCCTTTTTTAATAATGGCATCAATATCTTCCTCTGTGATCTTTGTCGGGGCAGATGAGAACACCATCTCAGCACCATATCGAACCATACTCAACAAATCATCCTTGTTGACGGACTTCGTATTTTCTACAAGGCGTCCTTGTTGGATGACAAGCGCATCAAGTCGAAGCTTCTTGTATGCTTTCTCAATGACCTTTTCCTCAATGGCATTCTCTGTGCAGAGCCTAAATACCTGCACTTCTTTCTTCTGACCAATACGATGAGCACGATCCATAGCCTGCAAATCCATCTGAGGATTCCAATCTGAGTCATATAGTACAACAATATCAGCAGTATACAAGTTGATACCAAGACCTCCAGCTCTGGTAGAAAGTAAGAAGACAAACTTTTCAGAATTAGGGGCATTGTACTCGTCAATCTGGGATTCTCTATCATCACCTGAAGTATTACCATCAATTCTGCAGTACTTGTATCCTCTATAGATACAATAATCTTCAAGAATATCAATCATTCTTGTCATCTGTGAGAAGACCAGAACTCTTGACCCACGCTCTTGAAGTTTTGGCAACAGTTTATCCAAAAGTACCAATTTCCCCGAATTTTCGACCAAATGTTCTCCAGTAAAATATGGTGGGCCAGGTTCAGCCCCTTGGAAAAGGTACGGATGATTGCAACATTTTCTGAGCTGCATCACAATATTCAACAGACGAGATCTCTCGGCTCCACCTGTCACAGCATCCATATCTTTCTGCAACAATGCTGCATAGTACTTTCGCTGCATGTCAGACATTCCAATTTTAAGAATTGTTTCCTTCTTTGGTGGGAGACTTTTTTCCACGTCACTTTTCAGACGGCGGAGCAAGAATGGTCTCAAGACCTTGTGGAGTTGCTGGACCACTTCAGCCTCTGCTTCCTTGCCACCATCACCTCCAATTTGGAACCATTCGTCGAATTTTTCAGCCGAAGAAAACACCTCGGGGAGCAAAAAGTTCAGTAACGCCCATAGTTCGTGAAGGTTGTTCTGTAATGGGGTACCAGTAATTAAAAGCCTGTAGTTGGTTTTTAGCATTCTGACAACTCTTGAAAGAATGGAATTCTCATTCTTGATTCTATGTGCTTCGTCAATGATGACATATCTCCAGTGGAACTTTTTCCAGTGATTTTTTTCCTTGATGATCATTTCATATGAAGTGACCACGACATCAAATTTCCCTGGAGCCACAAGGTTTTCCTTTTGATATTGCCTCTCCTCTCCATTTCCATGGAATTTGACAGCCTTGATAGAAGGACACCATCTCTTGAACTCATTCAGCCAGTTATGAAGCGTGGATTTTGGCACAATAATCATATGTGGACCAGTTATTCCCCTGTATTCTCTGAGATATGCGAGCAATGAAATTGTCTGGAGTGTTTTTCCGAGACCCATCTCATCAGCCAAAATTCCATTGATCCCATTGTCATACAAATGGATCAACCAGTTCAATCCCTGCATCTGATACTCACGAAGCTTTCCATGTGCAATAATGGATGGCTGTACTTGCAACCGATGCCCAGCCATTTCTCCCCCAGTCTCCTCGTCTCTCAGAAGCTCTTCATCCTCTTGCTCTTCTGTCCTCATGCCACCGTGTCGACCTTTCTTCTTTGCATTGCCGTTCAAAGCATCAGCAGGAGCAAAATGCTGGAACACTTCTGCTTGTTTCAGTAAGAACTGAAGACGCTTTTGACCACGGGCAGCATCCCCAGCGGCAGCATCAGCATTGAGCTTGGCACGCATATGGTCAACTTGTTCTTTACGCTGCTGTTCCAAAAGCTTCAGGCGAGCCTTCTCTTTGCGAGCCATCTCTTTTGCTTCTTCATTGTCAAGTTCCTACAAAAGCACGGAGGAAAAGCGGTTTACAGACTATTTCAAACGGGGAAGCACAAGCCCTTGTCAAAAATATCCAACGACTCACCCGAGGAGGCCGTTGCAAAACAAGGCAACCAAGGTATGAATCAACGATATAAAGTCAAAACACAAGAGTTCGTGGAACGATGGAGAAATCAAACGCAAAAACAAGATTCGAACGTACGTCTTCGGGAGCTTCCTCATCCGTCCCGTATTCCTCTCCATCGTCTTCCTCTTCTTCATATTCGCTAGCGGTAGCATCAGCTTCGGCAAAATCGTCATCTGGAGCTTGATCTTCCTGTGATGATGGCTCATCCTCCATCTTTACCTTTTCATCTTGAGATGCCATGATTGGTTAATACGTAAGCCTGTACAAGATCCAGCACGACAGGTATCCTCTTTTCATACAGAAAAAGTATATTTGTTTTGTGGCGGGGCACGAAAGTCGGGAGGGAACGGGTAATATGGAAAATTTCCATGGAACCGCCAAAAAGTAAACGGCACCCGGGAATGGTACGACTGATCCGAGGCATGAGCATCACACTGCGCAATGTTGTTGAGTTCATATACGTAGAGCAGAGATGCAAGACAGGCTGAGATAGCTCTCACTTGAGGCCATACGTGGGAATTTTGCTTTACTTGGTGCCTGGGTGTTACAGTATATTGAATCAACTTTGTATCATCCAAGAAGCATTTTCACATCTTCTGGCTTATGGATAGATGGAAGTTGAGGGCTTTTCGATGCACTATGGTACGCTAATGTATAAATATCGACAATGTCAGAGATAATACTCTTCTCCAACCCTTCGCGTATCTCTCGGTCTGTAATGCCAGAGTAATCTGAGGATGCAATAGTTAACAAGGGATCCTGTAGTCTAGACCAGAGAGCACCTGCACCACTCACTGCCGTCTCAGCATCAAGGCTGGCATGGTGATCGACCCTTTCTTCTGATGATCCGATACACTCTTCTAGTTTTGTCCCTGACAAAATCTTTTTCAATTGAATCAATCCCAACTGATGCATGGCTGTACTGATTCGAGTGTTTAATTGGTTGACCAGCTTTGCAGCAAAGTCAAACATATCAAACTGACTGCGTATGTGGCAGAGGCAATTTAATATATAAATATACTGCTTTGAAGGATCCATGCTAGAACCACTATCGTCGAGCCTACCTGATGATGATGGGTTGAGAATATCAGCACCAGAAAGAACAGAGTCGACAATTGGATCCACAATGGTGTTCAACAATGATCCCAGGTCGAGAATATCCTCGTCCAAACCATCATCAAGCATAGAGCTTTCGTGAAATTTCACTATGCTGACGCCAATCGCCAATCTATCTCCGTACGTCTCAGGCATGCTCAAGTCCTCAGGAGGAAGTGGTGGTTGGCGTACAAGTCTATCTCCTCTCTGCTTCATCTGATCCCTGAGAGATTTATCTGCACTGGATCTACATGATCTCAATGTATTCAAAAGTTGGCTGTCTTTCGACATGACTGGCTCAATAGTCTTCAAATAAAAGCTAAACAATGTTGTCAGTTGGAAATTCAGGACAGGAGATGGTGCAGACATGAGAATCTGTTCTAGCCGCAACTTCAGTGGTCTACAAACACTCTCAAATATTGTATCCATGATTTCTTGTAGAGAAAGGAATGTAGCATCCTCAGTGCCAGATTCTGTTTCCAGCTGCATTTTCAAGCTATCTGTTCGAGCAACATTCCCATTTGAAGAGTAGCAACCTTCAAATAGATTTCCCAAAAGCTCCATTTCAGAAGCAATAGCGGAATGAATCCACGCCAGCATATCATTAGCATACCTCCATGGATCTGCTGCATGCATCTCAATGGGCCTGGGGCCCTGAGACAAAGCCTGAATGAACTTTTGGAAAACTGCAGTTCTCCTGGACATGGCAATCTCCTCTGCACAGTATGAATACAGCGGAGGGCGACTTCTCAGACACTTCATTGCTTTTGGCATCATATCACCGATCTCTGGATTATTCGGTGATTCTATGGCTTGGCATTGAGACTGGATCCAAGTGCACAGATGTCTAAATGCCTCATCCTGCAGAGTAGATAGCTGATCCAGCAATTCCAAACCAGCTTTATGATGGTATGATAACCCTAAGGATCTGCAATTGCTATGAATAGCATGTACTTGCTTCAAAGCATCAAAAAATGGCTCTCCAATGACACCTTCTCTGAGAATTTGAGCAGAGTCTTTTGGCAACTGATATTTTTCCTGAAACGTGCCCAGCCATTCTTTCCTACATTCTGTCAGCACTATCGAGTCTTCTACATGTGCAATTTCATCTAATACGGCAGAACACTGTGCCTCTCCCTCAGAGAGAATGGAGGACATCCTCCCACACAACTCCCCCAGGAGTGACAAGTCATTTTCCACTGCATCAATGGATCCCATAATACGTTCAGCATCTTCCACAAAACGCTTATTTGACTCTATCAGGCCCTTTTCAATTATCGTTCGGATATTTCGTCGGTTCTGTGTCGTATTCTCCTTGTAAACAGCGGACAGGGCATACAAGTCCTTGGACCACACCTCTGGGCTCTCAGTTTTCTGCTGGTCAAGAACTTTTTTCAATTTCCGTTGCAATCCTGGTGCGACAGACATGGTTGATCAACTCGCTATATGTTCCTCTCAGACTCCAAGCGCCTGTCAAACGCTCGAACTCCCAAAGATGGAATCTGTTTGGCTTGATTACAGAACCAAGGTAAAGAGGGCAATCCCTTGTCTCCTACAGACTATGCCATTAAATAATTTCCATACTTTAATACTAGTACATCTCGACTACCTTCTCATCCGTTATGTTGATATAACCACAAATTGGTTCGTACCCCCCGGAAATGATCCCGGCCGGGCCCGGGATCCCGCGGGTGGTTGAGTTTTCTTTTTTTTCTTCCAAATAATTCGTCCCCCTTCTATAGACTTGCATCTTCTTGCTACAGTTGACTATTTATATCTTCAAAAATTAAGATGATACAGCCAAGGTCACAAGGAAGCGAAAGATAGACGTGCAGCTACTTGGTCTACTTGGTTGACGTTGGCGTTGACTTTTTTGAGAAGGACGAGCATCTCACCACACCCTCGCACTCACGCAGGGCGACTGATCCAGCACGATGGATACGTCTATGGACAAGAAAAATGTCCTTAGAGATGCATATGGTTTCGTGGTGCAATCACCATATGTGAGTTTGTACCACACCTATGCTCCTTCTAGGAGGCAAGAGGAGGGTGAGCGGGACGTTGCGTGGAAAACATGGTCAGACAAAGTTGGAGGGGAGGGTGGTATGCAAAATGCCCTTGATATAGCTCTTGGAGGTGATCAGAATGCTTTGAGGGAGCTCAAGATGCTTGTTCACCTTGGAGTGCCTAGGGACAACAGAGCAATGTGTTGGAGCAAGTTTCTTGTGCAACAACATGAGGTTGCATGTGACTACAAAGAATTGGTTTCAAAACTCGAGACATCGAATGAAAAAGAAAATGAATCCACTCTGGGCGAAAGCCTGCAACAGATTGACAAAGATTTGCACCGCACATTCCCTGACCATCCAATCACCGATGAACAAGGAAAATTAAGGTTGCGCCGAATGCTGGGTGCATATGCCGTCCGGAATCCAACTGTCGGTTATTGCCAAGGCCTTAATTTTCTTGCTGCGACATTTTTGCTGGTGTTTGATGATGAAGAGGATGCCTTTTGGTGTTTCGTAGCATTGATAGAAGACATTTTGAGTGGGTATTTTGATCCCATGATGGTTAATCAACAGGTTGATGGACTTGTATTTGAACAGCTTCTGAAGCAATTGATACCCAATATTGCTTTGCACCTTGAAGATATCGGTGTCCACGTACCTACTGCTATCGCAGGGTGGTTCCTCGTAGCTTTTGTCAATACCTTGCCATCTGAAACAATGCTTCGTGTATGGGATATCTTATTTTTTGAGAAAAGTCCCGTCGTGATTTTTAGAGTCGCGCTTTCTCTCTTGGAAATTTATTCTGATGCTATTTTAGAATGTAGAGATGCTGGCGATGCGTACATGCTGTTCCAAGGGATTGGCCCAATTACATTTGATTCAAAAAGATTGGTTGAAACATCGACTATTTCTTTTGCTCATGTGAAGGACTCTGCACTCTCGGTTCTTCGGGATAAATATGCCCCTGGTGTTACTCGGGTCATGGAGAAAATGTATCACATAGAAAGTAATCTCCCATCAATAACAATACGAGATGGGGCCCTGCCAAAGCAGTCATTGAGCAGATCAGGCTCAATCAAAACTGCACCATTCAAGGATAGCACCATGTCATCCACAGGAATAGAACAGCGATTAGGCATTCTTCGGCTACGAGAGAAAGAAAGTAACTCTGATGGAATGAATGGTGTATCTGCATTTGTCACGCTACGGCGAACACAGAGTGCAGCATTCCCAAGGTCCCATGAACTGTTTTCCCCTGGGCAAAATGAAAGGTTGCAGCAGCAGCTGCGAATCAGCTTACTTTCAATGAGCACATTCATACCTGATATGAAACTCCTCCGAACTGCTTTTGAAATTGCAGCTGCGCCGAATACATACGGTGAAAAGGAAAGCAGTAAAACAACTGGACACACTGTAGACCTGGCTGATCTCTCCTTGAATTCGCTGCCATCGAATGACACAGAGCAGTCCGCGAAAAAAGTGATTCTTCGTCGATTTACAGATGGTGGTGCGCTCTTGGCATCTCCGAAGAAGCACAACTCGGCGCCACACTGGTCAAACAATCCATTCATGAGTGAAGCATCTGGGATTTTCTTCCAACAGCAGGCTGGAAATTTGTCCCATTTCATCGAGCAACTAGAACTCGAAATAGATCATGCAACAGATCGTATGCAATATATTTCAGAGTCAAATGACGAGCTTGAAACAACGGTTCAGGGTATATCAGATCAGATTCAAAAGCTGCAGCAAGAAATTGAGCACAAGACGTCTGTGTACAATGCCCTGTTTCAGAGATGCACAGAGCTTCAATCCCAAACTCATCAAATTGAGCTTGAATACAAAAGGCATATGACTGCAAATTCATCAGTCGCACAATCCTGGAAGACTATACAGAGGGAAATACATCTCAATGATACAAAACTCAAGATGCTCATGGACATGGCTGGTAATCTCCAGCGCTCAGGGCATGACCCACAAGAACCATCCAGCCCAACGAAACGCCTCAAGAAGAGTATTACACAGATAATCAACAGAAAATTCACAAAATAAATAGTGATACCTCAAGAGGTTGATACAACATTGACAAATGTTCTATTCTTTTTCTTATCTTTGCTAAACGACACCTTGCCTTCTACGAGACTAAAAAGCGTATGATCTTTTCCTATTCCTACATTTGATCCAGGGTGAAACCGTTTGCCCCGTTGACGAACAATAATGTTGCCAGGAATGCAGTGCTGCCCACCAAAGAGCTTGAGCCCAAGATATTTAGGGTTGGAGTCTTTGTTATTCTGTGTGGATCCTCCCTGCTTCTTCGACGCATGTCTAACTTGAGAATTATATAGTTCTGATTCTCCGCATCCTAGCATCATGTGCTCTCCTTGCTGAACGGTTTTGAGGACATCAGACAAAGACACTATACGCCGACTCATTTCTCTCCTTAGAAGAAACGACATGATATTTGCTTGTTACAACATGTAGAAATATCTATAATTTATATATTTTAAAGTGTATAACATGGTTAGCAATGGCATAATAACAAACAGCCTTCTTGGTTGGGTAAACAGGTCATGGAACTTGTCTGACCGATCAGAACTCTCTTTCATTTCGCATAACGATTGGGAAATTCTCATACAACACGCCTGACACGCCATATAAGGACGAGTTGTGCCAGAACAATTGCCGTCAGTGCCACAACAAATGAAAGGAGTATTCTGATTCTGATCTGACTGCTCGATGATTGCATACATGATGGGCATGTTGTGTGGGCTTGAATAGGTTTCTTTTCTTGTACCCCATCCCGTATCACTGTCTTTTCTTCTTCTTTCGTATCGTATTCTTCTAATGGTATCACGGCATTCAAAATGTCCGCGTCAATTATTGAGGTATTTCTTCGATGTTGGGGCTTTGCTAGAGAAAACTTGTTCTGCTCTGCTACATCCTGTTGCATCTTACGTAAAGATGCCAAACCTCCTCGAAATTTGGGCTCTATCCTCTCCAGAATCATATCCCAGTCCTCTTCTTGCTGGGGTAATAGATCTTCAGGCCTCAGAGAATCTGAGCCTCTGGCCTCGCCAATACTAGCAATGGTTTGATCTGCAAGCCTTCTGAACATCTGGTAGGCCTCCAAGAGGGATTCTGTGACACCTTTTTCGATAAACTTTTTCCACATGGTGTTTTTGGTAAAAGGTACAGCAATGTGAATCACAAGTGTTGAGCCAGACCCTGACTCATTCGGACAAATATCCCATCGGGTCTCTACTTTGAAATGATCACCATATGGAATATCACTCATGACCTGGCTAGTCTCAAATACCGTATGGCAACCCGCATACACACCAACACGTTGTGTCTGATGACACAGCGCTTCCGATGGACCAATCCGAAATCCTTTCAATGTTGTGACAAAGCTCAAATCTCTGACTGGGCCAATAGAGCTATGTTCATCCCATGGTGTCAGCTCGATATTTTTGTGTCCCTGAGCTGTATGATACTCGATGAAAAAGTTAGACTTAGAGCTTAGAAATGTGTCGTAGAATTCTTTAGGGCGTACTGGGAGTGAATATTCCATCACCTTTTGCATGACTGAAGGAACTGGAGGAGCTGGCTGAGCATCCATAGTTTTGCTAAAAGGGTGCCCATCAGTCGGTGCATCGGCCTCTCTAGGCGTCAAAATTTCCCCGTTTACTTCTTTTGATGCAGCGAGTTGCAGAATTTCATGCGTTTCAAGTGTGTTTACTGAATCGTCTACCTTGTGATGCAGCCCCTCTCCTGACAGAGAGGATGACTCACCTGATGATCTATCCTCGACAGAGGGTCCATCTACTCCAACGGGTTTTAAAAAATATCCTTCCCACAAAGAAAGTATCATTTTGAATGCTTCGTCCCTGTTCAAAAATGATGTGAAAAATTCCTTCTTCACTGAATCCCCCTCTTTCCACACAATTTCTACAGAATTTGGAAATCCAACATTTTTCATCTTTCGTAACGACATTATTGAACCAATCGGTATCGATTTCATCTTGTGGTATCCAAACAAAGAACAATTAAAGCACACATGCCCACTAAATACATACAATCTCCCCTGGAGCAGAATTTTCTTCTTCAAAGCACACATAAATGAATCCAACAACTCTTCGTCCTCCCCCAACCCAAACATCATCTGTAGCTCATGCATCTTTGTGTACAATCGCCTTGCCCAGCTGTGTTGACGTTGAGACATTCGCCCACTTTCTGTGCCTTTTTTCACAGCAGACTGAACGTCTGAAGCCACGACAACTTTCTTCTTCCAGGACACATTCTGATCATGCAATGAACCAAACCTGTTCGTATTTTTACTAGAAATTACTTTGGGATCGTTTTCTATCCGCAAGGTTGGCAGTTCTTCACTCTTTCGCCTGACCAAGTCATCAACAAACCCGTCCACTCGAGTGCCGCGTTGATTTGACTCATTTTCCGACTTTCCTCCATCTGGATTATCTTTATAATGAACCATGTCGAGATCAGTACAAATCTGGGGCCTGATGCGCTTGTTAGATCTAGAAACTACTTCAAATCAGGTTCAGTTGGTAAATGGTCCTGGCGAAGGTGACCCAGTCCTTTGCACTTCATACATCAAATGGCATATAGACATGTACCATATATCACAAAATTGATTGAAATAAATGAATATGGGGTACGCTAATGCGGTTGACGACAATAAACCTTGAAAGAAAGAGATGATGTTGCATGTACATTATATATACCAGTAGATTATTTATAGATTGCATTGGACACTTCTGTCAGGGCAGTATTCACACCAAACAACACAACAGATGTTCCAAATACAATGCTGATAACGAGAAGAGTATTGAGTAATGCACTGGTAAATGTGGGCCATTGGATCAACTGGACTTCTTCCATGACACCATTCACAAGAGATTCATTGTCTACTGCCTCTTGTTCCTGCTTTGCTCTGCGCAGTTCTCCCATTTGCTGTTGAATTTCCTCTGCACTTAATGTACTATCAGTTGTAGCAGTGGATGATGAGCTAGGGGGGTCTATCTGCTGGTGTTCCACAGTCTCCTGCTCTGGCTGATCTGTTTCATTCCCTGATGATGCTAGTACAATATTGCCACGTTTTAGAATGTGGTGATGGATGAATGCACTTGAATGCTGTACTCCTGTGCAACGAGAAAACGAGACAACTGGTGGTCTCCCACCTCTGCCCAATACCTGAACTGAGAATCGAGCGGCCATTAGACGGTTCCGAGGCAAATATATACTATTAAATGGAAATGTAAAGTGATTTGGAGTGAAAATGGTGAACAAGTGTATCGAGATTTGTTCGGCTTTTTTCTTATGATAAAGAAAAATGTTATCTGGAAACGACAGCATTTGACTTTAGTCCATTCCTCTGCCCCTTCAGATTATTACTGAATAAAAAACCATTAAATAGTATAAATATAGGAACATGTCGTCATATCACTCTCGGGATAGATCGAGGAGTCCTCCTCGGGGTCGCTCGAGTGACCTTGAACGCCCTCCACCACGGTCATACCAAAGCTACGGAGCTGGAGGGGATAGATACTCTCGCCCTGATAATTATTCTAGGCCTACAAATGGATATGGTGGAGGTGGATACGGCCAACAGGCCCATGGTGGAGGTGGCTATGGAGGCGGTGGGATGCACTCTAGGTACAATCACCAGTCACGGGGTCCTCCCCCGCCATACCAGCAGCATGACTCTCTAAATGACATGACCTTGCCTCCAACAGACTTTACAAACCTTTCAAAGTTTGAAAAGGACTTTTACTTTGAACACCCAGACGTGACAAAACGGTCTGAGGACCATGTTCGAGAGTACAGACACAAACGTGATATGCATGTGTCTGGAGGTGACGTGCCAAGACCTGTAGAGACATTTGAAGAAGCATCGTTCCCTGATTATGTTCTTAAAGAAGTGAAACGGGCAGGATTTACAGAGCCAACTGCCATTCAGGCTCAGGGCTGGCCCATGGCACTCAAAGGAAGGGACTTGGTGGGACTTGCAGAGACAGGATCTGGTAAAACGTTATCCTATTTGCTTCCCGCAGTGGTACATATAAATGCACAACCCCATCTATCGTACGGAGATGGACCTATCGTGCTTGTGCTCGCCCCAACACGTGAACTGGCTGTACAAATTCAAAATGAATGTGTGAAGTTTGGTTCATCATCTCGCATCAAATCGACATGCGTGTATGGTGGTACGTCCAAGGGACCCCAATGTCGAGATTTGAGAAGAGGTGTCGAAATTGTGATTGCGACCCCCGGGAGATTGATTGATTTGCTGGACTCAAGAGTGACAAATCTGAGACGAGTGACATATTTGGTGCTTGATGAGGCTGATAGGATGCTTGACATGGGTTTTGAACCACAAATTAGGAAAATTCTGGGTCAAATCAGACCTGATCGACAGACTTTACTCTGGTCTGCTACCTGGCCAAAGGAGATTCAGGCTCTGGCGAGAGAATTCCTGAAAGATCCATATCAGGTGACTATTGGATCCCCTGATTTGAAAGCAAATCATCGCATCGAGCAAAAGTTTGAATTTCCCTCTGAGTTTGAGAAGTATCCTAGATTACTGGATATTCTCAAGAGGGAAATGGATGGAAGAAGGATCCTGATTTTCTCAGAGACTAAAAAGGGGTGTGATAATCTCACTCGTCAACTGCGGCAGGATGGATGGCCGGCCCTCTCCATTCACGGAGATAAATCACAGAATGAAAGGGACTGGGTATTGAGAGAATTCAAAACTGGCAAACACCCAATCATGATAGCTACTGATGTGGCTGCTCGTGGATTGGATGTGAAGGAAATAAAGGCCGTCATCAATTATGACATGCCATCATGTGCTGAGGATTATGTACATAGAATTGGACGAACTGGTCGAGCTGGTGCAGAAGGACTGTCATTCAGCTTCTTTACATCTACCAATGCAAAACTGGCAAGACAGATTGTAGGAATTTTGCAGGAAGCAGGCCAGGTGATTCCCCAAGAACTTCGCCAGTTTGCAGCAACAAATCGTGGTGGCTCTGGTGGATTTAGATCTTCGCACTTTAGAGGAGGTGGCAGATATGGTCGGGGCCGTGGTCGCTTTGGCGGTGGACGTGGTGGATATGCCTCGTACTCTGGATCAAATGCTTTCCCAGTTGGAAGCAGTGGTGGTCCACCAAGCTACAGATATTAGGGCATGACTGTGTACATCTTTGATTCTTCTGATAATAATAACTTGAAAAGCATTTATGTATTTATTTACGAAGACAAGTAACATCAATCTTTCGACTTTTGTGGCAATAATTCTGAGCCAAACCCTACAAGAGGCTCAGCATCATTTTCATCCACAGGTGGCAGATCCACACTTATATTCCTCAATAATTCCGCTGAGGGTCTGGAAGCCTCATCAATACTCATCTGTTTGAGCAAGACTGCCGCCTTTTCTGGAGATTTGTCTCTTGCTTCCACACCAGGCATCAGTACAGTCGGTATTTTTCCAGCTTCAACAAGATGGGACTGAGATCTAAACAATGTGGGCGGGTGAATTAAGCCATCATCGTCTTCACTCTTCCTGGCTTGGTCCTTTGACTCTCTTACTTTTCTCAAAAGAGACTCTCTGCGCTCTATATTGTGATCACTGGCCGCAAGAGCAGCCTCAGTCATTCTCACACTTGCAGGTTTTTGCATGTTCCTATTGATTGGATTAGGTACTTTACGATGCTTTTCAATCCCTGTATCTTGCAGGGCAAAAGAACTTTCAAATCCAAAGCTGGAACCAATTCCTGTTCCAGGAGCAACAACCCTTCGGATGGTAGAAACTTTCTCAGATGTTTTCGCCTCTCCTTCAGTGGACTTGGGCACTGGGTGGTTGTCATTATAACTGTCCGATCTTGCAATTTTGTCCAGATCTATGGAATCACTGCCTTTGGATACAAATGCAACACCAGCACTTCCGAGATGACTATCGTATCCTTGTGTGTTCAGCAAAGATACATCTGGAGACACCATTTTAAGAAACTCCAAACTTTCAAGCCTTGAAAATCCTCGCAACAAGCTATCTGCATCAGAAAGAGTTCCATGCAGCCCTTTTATGGGAGAATGCAGTTGATTTCCTTCCAAGAAACCTTGCAGGTCCGTCCTACCAAAGGAGGCATTACTGCCACCTATGAAATACTTGTCTCCTATGTCTATTTTTGTTGGAGATTTGGATGGCGATGTACTTTCCTCAAGTATCCGTGCAATTTGATTCGCAGAGAGTGACAAGTCTCCTGGTAATTGATCCAGCCTACTATATTCCCTATTCAAACCAAAGTCCTCAGGCAGCGTGGCAATAAACGAATCAAGAGCCTCTCCCAAATCATCAGGAGATTCATCAACGTGTGTGCTGCTTCCTCCAGGATTACGGTGTCGTGGTGATATTGCAGCATGGTCTAGCTCCTCACTATCTTCTGGAAAGAGTTCCGAAAATTTTGTCTTCATCGACGCTGCACGACGTGGTCGCAGGCTTGCCCTTTCCGCACTTTGTTGAGATTTCTTTGTGGGAGTAGTTCTGCCGACAATTCTACTTGTAGTCGAACAAAGATAATGAACCATGACAACATCATCAAATTGCTTGTCTAAAATCCAATAACATCTTCTCTGTAATCCATCGTCTCGCTCAGCATGGGCATAATAACAATTTATTTTCTCACGATCCTGTACCTTGAGCTTCTCATGGGTTTCTTTGATTGTCTTTCTGTCATTCTTCTTCCTCCAGTTATGCTTGTCATTTCTAAAACCCCGGCATCTTTTCCTTGAAAATAGAAACAGTCTCCCCCCTACAACATCATGATATCATACATGAGATACATTCGATACCGTGGGCGATTCTACGACACATGCGTACCTTCTGGCTGATGTGCTGGCTGGTCTGGAAACTCTACCTGCTTCCCTTGGAAGAACTCTAAAACTGCGAGAACTTCTTCATTCTTTAACCAGTTTGACTGTGCTTTTTGAACAATTTCTATAATATTATCTGTCAAACGATCATCATCTTCCCGTAGCGCAACAGCTTCGAGCTTCCCAGAAGGCCCGGGCAGACTCACAATGGGAATTCGTTCTCCCCCCATGGTATCTACAAAGCCTCGATATCCCAAGAGTATCTATATCAAATCTACTTTTAAATATGTGTTCGGTGTGATTAGAGGACAGTCGTTGTGACTGAACAACGTTTTACAAACTGTAGTGCAGACACTCAAGCGTTTTTATCCATGTTAGGCATGTAGGTGATTCTCTCGGATCTCAAAAGATTCTATGTAAATAATAATATTAAAGTATTAACGTATCACATTCGTTCTTGACAACATGCATGGTGGACAACATGGTCCCGACTGGCCACCGAGTCAGGTCGTTGACCTGATCTTCAAAATGAAGAAACCCCTGCATCGATTGTCCTTGAAGCAAGATCTATCGCTTTTCTATTGAAATTCATCTTCAAGAGTTGTGATATCATGCTTTACGTGCAACGACGGTTCTTTCATTTTGTGTGTTTGCAAGGAGGAAGAGAGCTTGCATATCAGTTAGGGGCGAGTCTGCAACTGCATCTCCCTGGAAAAATGCATCTGATAGACCTTCCAAGCATTTCCGCACCTTATTCTCTCCCCTTCCTGTGAATTTCAGAGTGAGTACCAGAAGGCCACCCTTTTGCAGATATTTCAAAGCGGGGGCCAGCATCTCTCCCAGCCTTTCTGGATGCCTGTTGGCATCACAGCTCAAGAGGGATACCTTCCTGTCCCCCAATATACTTTCAATCTCTGCGCCGGCGTTTTGGGACATCTTTTTAATATGTATCACATTTTTCAGATCAAGGACACTTGGGTGGAGATTTGCGGGGTCTATCGACAACACCGACTCCATGTGTCTTGCCAACTGATGCGTCCAGCCACCTGGGGCAGACCCAACATCAATGGCGATGCCATGACCATCCACGTGGTTTTCAAAATAGCCAGTCACCATGAGCGCCTCTTGTAACTTCCCAGCAGCTTTACAAAATTGACCTGGAATTCTTGCAGATCCATCAGATCTCGTGTGGTATGTTTCTTCTGGACTTCTCATCGAGTATCTCAGTGACCCATCAGGTAGTTGGATGGCATGAAGTACATGCTTGAATGTGACTGGCTGGAATTCAAATGGACTCGCATCCCCCATCTTTTCACATATATCTAAGATTTGTGTTTCTAATGCTTTTGGGCAGCACGTGAGCCTCACAGGGCCTTGTACTGTAAACTCATCTCCCAAACGACCAACCAATTCTTCTACAGTTGCTGCATGTTTCTCATCCTCTCCTCCTTCCAGGAAATACATTCTCATCACAACGTGTTGAAACAATGAAGAATATATCCATGTAACCCATTCTGCTGGCGATGAAGCAATCCGTGGAAGAATGACCATCAAAGTACCAACCTTTTCAACACTGTTACCATACCCAAGAATGCTCGCCGATTCAGCACAAGGAGATCCATGTGGAAACATTCTCTTCCGAATCGTCTCATTCTCAAAATATCGTATAATCCGATTGGCATGCGACTCGTGATTCACCTGAAACACGCAATCCACCCAAGAGGACTTGTCTTGTGTTGCATGTCCAGAGGTGGCCGCATGCCGTTTAGGAGAGACATTTCCTAGACCATTCTGCTCTTTTCTTTTCGACATATTTAGATTATTAATGCATAACAACAATGTGCTATCGATCAAACAATCAATTGCAAAACTGATGCCACTGTTGATTCGAATAATAATCAATCAGTAAAACATGTGCTTGGTTCATTACATTACAGTATTATATTTCACAGTATACTCTGTGCATTCGATACCCTCTTCTGCGAGCTTTTTCTGCCAGCTGTTTCCCTCTCTCCATATCAACATCACATCCATACCCTTCCATTAACATTTGTCCCAAAAGAGCCATGGCTTTCACATCCCCCCTAGAAGCCTCTCTCTCTGCTTCATTATACCATCGCTTCACAGCATCAGACACTACACATGACAAAGATGACCGTTCTATCAATTTGCCATCAGGCGAGTAAAACACCGGCTTCACAATACGAGGTCCAGAACCTGAAGATTTTTTTTGACCGGAAGAAACCGTGTTTTCCTCTTGGTTATTACTTGCTGACATGACAGTTCTACTCTTAGTTGATATATATCTTCTTCTATAGAGTTCAGCTGACGAGGTTGTGCTGCAACCCTGTGTTGGACGAGACGTTGGAAACCAAAGACTACAAGACGACACAACAGACATGAACAGAATGAATGGTCTCCAATAGTATTAGAATATGGTAATATTATGATTGTATAGAGTGTTGGATATTTTAAATATACAAGAGAAAGCAAGAGTTTGTGGTCTTTTTGGGTCTGAAGAGTTGCAACTCTCCCACTAAAGTGGACCGACAGGCGGTTCGATTACTTTTTTAAATTGGATGAAACCAATTGGACATTTTGAAATTTTGAAAACACACGGGTGCATTCCTGATCCTGGTTTCTGGCATTTATATATTACTCAAATAAATACCGTACGACTTATATAAAAACAGTATAGTACCATCATCACCTCTCGTCGTAGTAGGAGTCTCAACCAAGAGACCCTTGGAACTGCCACCACCACCACAGCAGTAGGACTGGAAAATTCATGCACCTGTACGTTCTGTCTGGAAACATTCACTGATGTACATTCGCGTATTATCATACAACTACACTACAGGAGGAAAATTTCGGCAGGAATCATGGGTCAGAAGAGATTGGATGCATTTTTGTTGTCAAAACCATTGTCTCAAGAGACAACAGCACCATTAGTGAAAAGGGCTAAAAAGGAGCATTCTAGCGAGGAGATGAGCGCACAGGTGATGCGTGCCAGAGCAAGATCGAACAAAAATCATGCATTGGCGAAACAGGCAGTCATTATGAGGGAGAAAGAGGGAAATGTTCCATTCTTGAAGGAATTGTTGATTGACGAGTCTTGGAAAGAGGCACTTGATTCTGAGTTTGAAAAGCCATATTTTGAAGGTCTGGAGACATTTGTGAGGGGAGAGTGGAATGGAGGGTCTCTAGTATTTCCCCCGAAAGACTGTATATTTAGAGCGTACAATGCAGTTCCTTTGAAAGAGGTAAAGGTGGTTATTCTGGGTCAGGATCCCTACCACGATCTGGGGCAAGCCCAAGGACTCAGCTTTTCTGTTCCAACTGGAAAGAAACTTCCAAGCAGCCTGCGCAACATTTATAAAGAAATTGAAGATGATTTTGGATGCACCATGCCAAAAGGGAATGGGTGTCTAGAGCCTTGGTCACACCAAGGAGTGCTCATGTTGAACTCTGTGCTCACAGTGCGGGCACACCAAGCAGCAAGCCACAGTAAACGAGGATGGGAGGAATTCACCACGCATACCGTCCGTGTGATTAATAAAGAGTTATCTGGAGTTGTGTTTTTACTATGGGGGAAATATGCCCAGGAAAAGGGCAGCCTGATTGATACCAAGAGACATCATATCCTGACATGTCCGCACCCATCTGGCTTGAGTGCCCACAGAGGTTTTTTTGGATGCAAGCACTTTACCAAGGCAAATGAATTGTTAGAAAAGCAAGGATCTACACCAATTGATTGGCGTATTACGATGTAAATGTATTATAGAGACATGATACAGGGATTCATCCACCCATCTGGATCCATGATGACAAGAGCCTGAGAACGATTGGACCCGGGTACCTCTTGTCCATATATTCTACTATTGCTGCCTCATTGCAGTAAGAAACAATTTTTTATATTTAATTTTGTAAATCATTGTATTATTCAAGTCAAGTAAACAGTTTCACGGTGAAAGAGAGAGACTCGCTTGAGAGATGGAGAGAGTGAGCAAAAGCTTGGTGCTGACACCAGCATCATGCGTTTCTATCCTTCGTAAATCTCCATATGGTCGTAGAAGTACTACATCTCGCCGTATGAGTACAGTAGTAAGCAATGTACGTTGCCTTGAGGAGTCCGTCACATTGCGTGCGCGACAAGACCCTTGGACTGTATCTCTACATCGGGGGCGTTTTTTGAGTTGATGGTGGTATTTTGACGATTGTTTTGTTCGATTATGCAGTCCTCTAGTAAATTTGAGTCATGCGGAGAGGATTCCAGATTCAGAACGAGTGAATTGCATGTGAGCAATGCCCTCAAAGGTGCAGTTCGCGCTTCTGAGTTGAATCAGTCCAGAGAGACTGCATTGCCCATCGAAGTTGCCGATGCCGAGGAAATTTTGAAGGAGAGAGATGCCTGTGGAGTACGTCTTGTGAATTGTGATAGTTGGGCTGACATTCTCAAATGTCTACTACTCATCGCACGAGGTTTTTCCTGACACATTGATGCCATTTTGCCTGTAGGTGGGATTTATCGCCAGTTTGAAGAATGAAATGAAGCATGATACTGTCTCCAAGGTATGTGGTTTACGTGGTTGTAGTAGGGTTTCTGAGTTTGGTCTTACCCTTGCTGTGTTGCAATTGTAGGCTCTTGTAGCTCTTGGATGCATGGAACATCGCGGTGCTTGCTCTTCTGATAACGTTTCTGGAGATGGAGCTGGAGTCATGACCCGCATTCCCTGGGCTCTTCTTCAGAAAGAGTTTCCAAGTTTGAATGAGAAGACCTGTGGTGTGGGAATGATTTTCATCCCAGATGATGACTCTGTGGAACAACAGGCCAAAGCTATCTACGAAAAGGTGGCTGACGCTGAAGGTTTTAATGTCATTGGATGGAGAGATGTGCCAATTGACGTGACACATGTTGGCGCCATTGCAAAGGCCAACATGCCACGTTTCAGACAGATTATGATCGAGTCCAAGGCAGGTCTCACTGGAAAGGAACTCGAACGCGCTCTCTTTATTGTAAGAAAGCTTGTTGAAAGAGAGAGAGATGCTACTTTTGATGCAGATACGGCCTTTGACTTTGCCACATGCACCCTGTCTAATCAGACAATTGTGTACAAGGGAATGCTTAACTCTGCATCAGTTGGACCATTCTTCAAGGATCTTACAAATCCAGACTATGTGACCAACTTTGCAATCTATCACAGACGTTTCTCCACGAACACCAACCCAAGATGGCCACTTGCCCAGCCATTCCGTGTGTTGGGGCACAATGGAGAAATCAACACTCTTCAGGGAAATATCAACTGGGTTGCTTCAAGACAGGCTAGTTTGAAGAGCTCTGTGTGGGAAGGAAAAGAATCTGCCCTGCTCCCTCTCTGCTCTGCTTCCGAATCTGATTCCTCAAACTTGGATCATTTGGCAGAACTCTTGGTAAGGACTGGAAGGGACCCAACTGAGGCCCTCATGATTTTGGTACCAGAGGCTTACATGAACCACCCTGATTTGGCTGCCAACTACCCAGAGGTGGAAGAGTTTTATAAATACTGGGAAGGAATGCAGGAAGGATGGGATGGACCAGCTCTCCTTGTTTTCTCTGATGGTCAAAAGGTTGGTGCTCGTTTGGACAGGAATGGACTTAGACCAGCCCGTTTCTGGAGAACTAATGATGATATGATTTACGTCGCATCTGAAGTGGGTGTTCTTGGAGATGTTTTCGAGAATGCCGCCAATGTTGTTGCCAAAGGACGTCTTGGGCCAGGTCAAATGGTGTGCGCTGACATGATCAATGGTACATTTAAGGAGAACACTCAGATTGCCAAGGATGTTGCCGCTGAGGCACCATACGGTGACTGGGTGAAGAGCACATCCAGAACTCTTGAATCTTTGAATGCAACCAATGTCCTGGATGAATGCCAGATGGATTCATCAACCTGCATCAAACTCCAGTCCTCTGTTGGATATGGTCTTGAAGATCAGCAAATGATTATTGAAGCCATGGCAATGACTGGTGCAGAGCCAACATACTGCATGGGTGACGATGTGCCTCTCCCAGTGTTGGCCTCTACTCCACATATGCTGTACGACTACTTCAAGCAGCGATTTGCGCAGGTTACCAATCCTCCAATTGATCCCCTCCGTGAGGGTTTGGTCATGTCCTTGGGAATGCGTCTTGGTGGAAGAGGAAACTTGCTGGAGGCAGGTCCAAGTGCATACAACCAGATTACTTTGAACTCCCCAGTTCTTTTGGAGTCTGAGCTTGCTGCCATTGCTGGAGATGCTGGATTGCAGACACAAACCCTCTCCACTGTGTACAAGGCTTCAGGAAAGGGTTCCCTTCAGGCTGCATTGGAAAAGCTCTGCGCAGATGCAGAAGCTGCTGCACGTGCTGGATGTGGATGCATCATTCTCTCAGACAAGGCCATTGCTTCTGCAAGCCCAGATCAGCCACCAATTCCACCATTGTTGGCTGTTGGAGCAGTTCACCACCATTTGATCAAGAATGGAGTCCGTACTGATACATCCCTTGTTGTTGAAACATCTCAGTGCTTCAGCACACATCATATCGCAATGTTGGTCGGATATGGAGCCCATGCAATCTGCCCATACTTGGCATTTGAGTCTTGCAGACAGTGGAGAGCCTCCCCAAGGACTGAGAATTTGATCAAGTCTGGAAAGGTCCCAAATCTTACTGCTAAGAAGGCAACTATCAATTACAAGAAGGGATTGGAGAAGGGTCTTTTGAAGATTCTCTCCAAGATGGGTATCTCCCTCTTGTCATGCTACCATGGAGCACAGATTTTTGAGGTGTATGGTCTTGGAAAGGAAGTCATCAACCTTGCATTCAAGGGATCCGTATCTCGTATTGGAGGAATGTCACTCGATGATCTCGCAGAGGAGAATGAGCGGTTCTGGGCCAAGGGATTCCCAGAGGCTGATCTTACCAAGCTTGATGACTATGGTTTTATCCAGTCTCGTCCAAAGGGAGAGTACCATGCTAACAACCAGGCCATGGCCAAATTGCTGCACAAGGCAATTGGATTAGGAGGAAAGGGAATTGGTCCACAGGAAGCCTATGATGCATATCTGAAGCATTTCGAAGACTCCCCAGTCCATGTCTTGCGTGACATGCTCGAGCTCAAGTCTGATAAGCCTGCAATCTCCATTGATGAGGTTGAATCCGTGGCAGATATCATGTCAAGATTCTGCACAGGAGGAATGTCCCTCGGTGCTATTTCGAGAGAGACCCACGAAACCATAGCTATTGCCATGAACCGTATTGGAGGAAAATCCAACAGTGGAGAAGGTGGTGAAGATCCAGTCAGATGGGAGAAGATTAACAATGTTGATGCTGAAGGCAAGAGTGATATCCTTCCACATCTGAAGGGGTTGCAGAATGGTGACATAGCTACCTCAAGAATCAAGCAGGTTGCATCCGGAAGATTTGGTGTTACTCCGGAATTCTTGGTGAATGCAGAGCAGCTTGAGATCAAGGTCGCCCAGGGAGCAAAACCTGGAGAGGGTGGTCAATTGCCTGGAAAGAAGGTATCTCCTTACATTGCTGGTATGCGAAGGTCCAAACCTGGAGTTCCTTTGATCTCTCCACCACCACATCATGACATTTACTCTATTGAGGATCTGGCCCAGTTGATTTACGATCTTCACCAGATCAACAAGACCGCCAAGGTGTCTGTCAAGTTGGTTGCCCAGGCTGGAATTGGAACAGTCGCTTCCGGAGTCGCCAAGGCCAATGCTGATGTTATTCAGGTATCTGGCCATGATGGTGGAACTGGAGCCTCTCCAATCTCTTCCATCAAGCACTGCGGTGGTCCAGTCGAGATGGGACTTGCTGAGGTTCACCAGACACTTACAGCCAACGGTCTCCGTGAGCGTGTAAGTCTCAGAGTTGATGGTGGTATGAGAACTGGTCGCGATGTTTTGGTCACTGCTGCATTGGGAGGAGATGAGTATGGATTCGGAACAATTGCAATGATTGCTACAGGATGTATCATGGCCCGTGTCTGCCACACAAACAATTGCCCAGTGGGAGTTGCCTCTCAGAGGGAGGAACTTAGAGCTCGTTTCCCAGGTGTGCCAGAGGATTTAGTAAATTATTTCCTCTTTGTTGCCAATGAGGTGAGAGCAGGACTTGCCTCCATGGGACTTCGCTCCCTTGACGAGCTTGTTGGCAGGGGAGATTACCTCCACCAGCGCAGCACTGCTCTGGAGAAGACCACTGGTCTTGATCTCAGCTTCCTCACTCAATATGCTGGTGAAACTGGATCCAGCATGAAGAGAATTATGCAGGAAGCTCACGACAATGGACCTCAGCTTGATGATGAGATCCTTGCTGACCCAGCAGTCCCTGCTGCAATCGAGAGCAATGGAACAGTGACCAAGGATGTTGAGATTGTCAATGTCGACCGTTCATCCCTCGCAAGATTGGCAGGAGCTGTAGCTCTCAAACATGGAGATCGTGGATTCAAGGGACAGATCAATATCAACCTCAGAGGATCTGCTGGTCAGTCATTTGGCTGCTTTTTGGCAGGAGGAATCATTGTCAAACTAGTAGGAGAGGCAAATGACTATGTTGGCAAGGGTATGGCTGGAGGAGAAATCTCCATTGTGCCCCCAGAAGCATCAACATTCGCCCCAGAAAATGCTTCCATAGTAGGAAACACATGCCTGTATGGAGCAACTGGAGGAAAACTCTTTGTTGGTGGGCGTGCAGGTGAGAGATTTGCTGTACGTAATTCCATGGCAGAGACCGTCGTCGAAGGAACCGGTGACCATTGCTGCGAGTACATGACTGGAGGAGTTGTGGTATCCTTGGGATCTGTCGGACGTAACGTTGGTGCCGGTATGACTGGAGGATTGGGTTATTTCTATGACCCAGAAGACAACTTTACAGACAAGGTGAATGGAGAGATTGTCAGCGTTCAGCGCATTCAGACACCAGCAGGAAAGAATCAGCTCAAATCACTCATCGAAGAACACGTCGATAGAACTGGATCTGCCTCAGGACGTGCCATCCTCAGCAACTTTGATGCCGAGGTTGAAAAGTTCTGGCAAGTTGTCCCACCATCTGAGGCCAACACCCCAGAGGCAAGCCCAGTCGCAGAGGAAGATGCTTCTGTCGCTGTTGCAGCCTAAAGTGTACATATGTCATTATGTGAATCCACTATTGTAACATTATTTTTCGTACGTATGTCTGAGATGAAACAGAACATCCTGTTTTCTTTGGACAGTTGACCATCCAAGGGAATCTTCCAAGAGATAGATATTTCTGTTCTGAACAGATATCTATCTTGTCATCATCCTGATCCCCAGGATGATGTGGCAAAAGATTCTTCTTTGATTGTACATCAGTAAGAATCAAGACACATGATACACAGAACGTAATACATTTTCATTTGTATTTTTACCACAAACAAGGTACGCATGAATCTACATTCAGCTGAATGCGTGCCAGCATGGCGTTGCACGCGTCCGAGCCCGAATGATCATACCAAGGTCGTGCATTGCTCTCCGATACCGATGGTCGTGAAAATGATACCAATGTATCATTTTTCATTGTTTCTCAACATGCATGGACGTTTCGTAATGAACAAGGGCTTTTTCCTGATAAGATATCAAGGTCGTTTCTAGATATCACGTGGTTGATTGTCTGATCCGATCAAAAGGTATTTTTGATGGGAGGTAAACGAAAGAGGTAGTAGGTTGACAAAGTTACCCTCGTCGTTGCCCTTGTGTGCGGATTCGTTGTAGAATGTGAAAAGATTCCCTTGGTCAATGCGTTGAAAATACGTTAAACATTTTGTTATAACTCTATACAATCCATGCAGAATTTCATTCGACTGAAGTTGACCTTTTTTCCAGGTTTTTGATCACTGCATTGTTGTTCAAACTTCATCATAGTAGTTTGACTGTGTAAATACATGCTGGCTTGAGATCTTTGTAGCGAGTGAATTTGCATTTCAATCAAATATTTGATAATCATGGTAGCAACTGAGGAGTCAGAACGCCTCTCCCACAAGAGGGAGCTGGACCTGGTGACTCCAAAGAGCACTGCAGAGCACGGGGTCCTGGCGATGCGTTCTGGATCCATGAGTGTGACGACAGTGTCTGGAGAAGATGATGTGGAAGAGGTGCAGCCACGGCGTGTGTTGGTGGCCAAGAGGCTGACCAACTCGGATGCGTCCTCTGGGAGAATTATTCTTCCCAGGGTGGCTGTGGAGACCAATCTTTCGTTTGTGACAGCGTATAAACACTACGGATTGCATGTTCGGGATGTGTATGGCCAAGAGTATGATTTTGTTGTCAAGTCTTGGGCAAATGGGACGGAACACAGGCGTGTGTTTGTGCTGGAACAGGTGGGAAAGTTTTTGAAACATCATCATGTTGGAGTTGGCGATACAGTGGGTATCTGTGCGGTAGGTGATGATTTTGTGGTGGAAGTGAACTCTAATGATGTGAAAAGTGCGGCGTTGAATGGTCGTGCTTCTGGGGCATCGTCTGGGCAACAGCATGCACCCACTGCAAAGGTGGCACATGGTCGTGGTGTGGGAACCGTCAAGTGCACGAGAAGTTCTCATTGCTCTAAAGGAGCTGGACATCCAGGATTCTGCTCTGGTCCCAAGTCATATTCTGGTGGATCAAAGTCAAGTGGCAGAAGTGGTGGAACCCAGTATTACAGTGCAGATGATTCCTCCTTTGGTGAGGATTGGTATCCTTCAGATGATGTCATTATGCATGCACAAGATGCAAGCAGTGATGAAGATGCAGCATTGCAATTTGAAAACGCTGTATACATGACAGATGATATGGTTCATAAGGAATTACAACAACTTCCAGATGGCTTGAATCGATTGGCATATGTGCCTGCACAAGTCAAGATTTTGAAGAGGCTGACGGCATATGATCTCTCCTCCAGGAGAATCGTACTGCCTGCCTTCCAGGCATCTCAAGGTCTTGTAAATACATCTCCAGAGAACAATGGTCATGTATACACGTTGGCTACTGTGGACGAGTCTCGTGGATGGCAATTCATGACTTTGAGATCATGGTACAGTGTTACTGACAGGCTTGGGTATTTCATTGAAGATGGAAACGATTTTCTCAAGTCAAGAGATGCAGAAGTAGGTGACTACTTTATGGTGTACCGCGACAGTATCGAAAGTCCACCAAAATGTGTACTCTTGGATGGAAAGTCTTGCAATGTCAAACATCCTGTGGAGGGACCAGATGCAGAAATATACTTTTCAGATCTCCCACTGTTGTTGCTTCCCCCTGGAGAGAATGGAGATATAAAATCGTCTACTGATAGCGTGTGTGCAATCAAAAAGTTACACAAGGGATGTCTAGCTGGTTTGAAGCGAAAGGACTTTGGGGAGCTCGACATTTCAGATGATCTCAGTGACCAAAGAAACAAGGTTGCCAGACCTGATGATCCTTTGGTATCCTTGTTGCACCTCCTAGAGTGACTTTGGGAGTGGACGAGTGAGTGATTTTTACTGAGAATGAACAAATGTTGAATGTATCGATCTTCATGCACATACTATCAAAACAAAGAGAATGCAGCGGAATGAATTATAAACATAAAACATTGGGACATACTCCCAGCATCAGAAAATAACAAGGATTATTTTCAGCATATGAATCCAACAGCGTTACACAACTGTCATTTTTTCCCCAATATAGCGAATCAAACAAAAACTGGTGACTGGATTTCTCTTTTTTTGATGTCTGTGACTCGCAAACGATTTTCAGAAAGACCTTTCAAGCATGTCTATGACATTGGCAAGGAAGCAAGGAACAATTTTATCATATGATCAATGCATTGAAAGATATTTGATGACATCACTTTTTTTAATATTTAATATCACGATACGTCATATGTAGTATTTTCAAGTCTTTTCAAGACGAGTATATATGGACTATAGACTTGTGATGCATGCATCAATGCTGTCTCATGCAAGATCCATCCTGGGAACTTCTTGGACGGACCAAGGGATGTCCAATGGCGCTTTTTTCATTTTTTTTATGTAGCAATCGAGGTTGATACTTGCTGAGCAGATGTTGGAAATAATAATACAATACTAGTAAAATGAAATACATGTATTGAAAACATACATGTCAAGAAAAAGGATATTGACTGGTTGTATCCTTTGCAGAAGAAAAAACACAGAATAAACATACGTTTCTGTCTCATCATACCATGAAGCACACATATGAGGATACCCAAAAATTATTAGATACGCAAAAGAAGAATAGCAATGCTGGTTGGAGCCTTTCAAAACCTGTCCTAGGCTTGGGCATTCTTCTCTTGGTTGCAATCAGTGCCTTGGGCTGGAGGACATTTCATGGATCCACGATCTCTACTGGAGCAAACTTTGTGACGGTCGATGGCGCTGTGTTTATGAATGGAGACGAGCAGTTTCTCGTAGGAGGGGTGAATGTGTACAATATTGTAGAACGATGGGTGGCATCACCGGACCAGGCTCGACGAGCCTTGGATACACTTTCAAAGGATGGCGTGACTGTCATCCGGATATTCGCACATACGACGAACCAAGAGTACCCAATGCAACTCTTGGAGAATCCACGGGAATACAATGAGGAGGCGCTGAAAGCTCTTGATGAGATTTTACATGTTTGCGAGCAGAAGAATATTCGAGTATTGATGAGTCTTGCAGATACATGGATGTACTACGGTGGAGTACAGTGGTATATTGATCATAGTGAGACCGCAGAGAAGAGGAAAAGCGCTATTGATATTCCTGAAGGAGATTTTGACTTTTCAAAGCTGTCCAAAGAGGAACAAGACTACCTGAAACACAGACAAACACTCTTCTTCTCAGACCCAGGTGCCCGTGACCTATACAAGCATCACATCAAGACTATCCTAGAGCGTAAAAATACAAGAAAGAATGGATTGATGTATAAAGATGACCCGACAATTTTCGGATTTGGATTGTTGAATGAAATGCGTTGTGAATTGTCATACAATCCAGACTGCCAGGATACTGTGCCATCCTTTCTCGAGGATGTGACTGGTTACGTTCGATCGATTGATACAAATCATCTCCTTACTATAGGAGAAGAAGGGTTTTACTCTTCCATCTCGGAAGCAAGGAGATACAACCCTGGAACATGGGCCGAGGGACAAGGACAAGACTTTCTCCGTGATCACTCTATTCCAGGTATTTCGTATGCAAGCATACACGTTTGGAGCAAAAATTGGGAGGCTGCCGATGAAATTACATTCCTCAAAGAATGGATAGAGTCTCATATGAACATAACATCAGGTATTCTTGGAGTTCCTCTGATGATTGAGGAAATTGGAAGGAAGATGGAGATGGGTGACAGGGAAGAGATTCGTTCCAAAAGAGACCCAGTTATCCAAAAAGCTTTCGACTATGTCACAGAATCAATGTCAGATAATGGTGCTTTATCAGGAGCGCTTCTTTGGGAGTATAGCATTGGAGAGCTACGGGCATCATCATACACAATCCGAGAGGATAGCTCCACATACTCTCTCCTCAAAAAGCATCTACGCAATTTGCATTACTAAGATAATATAGTATATAATACTCTATTAAATCTTCAAATAACGTATGTATATGTAACGAAAAGAAAAATCTTCCAATGAAAGTAAAGTTTCAATCTCATATTCATTCAATATCTCATGGTTTAAATAAAATCGACTCTTCTCAGCAGCTTGGTACAACCTGCTCTACTTGTTGTTTTTGAGTAGCCATGTACTCGGCATACTCTTCATGGGATACAAATCTTCCCTTAATACGTGGACGGATCTCAGCATATGCTTTCCTTGACTGATATCTGATGGTCTTCTGGAATGATCTTCTTGCTCTCTTTGCCAAGTAACGGGCAACGCGCTCTTCACGTGTGAGCTCTGGCTCATCAGAGGCATGAGATACTATAGAAGATGACACATGTGCAGAGTATTGGCTCCTTCTGCTTGCTCTGCGTGTTCCAGCAGACGTACGACGAGGAGCAACATAAAAGTCAGTATCTTCTTCTTTTTCCTCGTCATCATCGTCCTCAAAGAACGAGTAGTCATAGTCATCATATGTCTTTGTGCGTCTCTTTTTCTCCTGCACTGGTGCTTGTATCTTCTCTTCATCACAGTCAATGAGCTCCACATGCATGTTTGGAACCAAGACATCCTCTTCTTCAATGATATTAACGTGCTGAGGAACCATCATCACCTGTGGCTCAACTGGCTGTTGGGGAACCATCAACGCCTGTGGCTCTGGAACCTGTGGTACCATCAAATCATCATGACCTTCAACGTCTGAAAGCCCGGTCATTAATGGATCAAAGTTGTCTGGAATGGTGAAGAGATCATTGTCAAATCCACCGATCAAGTCAAAGTCACCACTGAGCATCAAAAAGTCATCATGTGGCAACTGTGGCACCACAGCAGCATCCAATGATGTCCCCGACATCTCCTCTCGTGGAGCACCAAACTCAGAGATTGGCCTTCTTTCGTGTTTTGCTCCAAGAGGGTTTTCATGATGCTCCTGGTCACATACTGCGCAGAGGTAAGCATCATCATTCACACAGTACATTGTTGCACTGGCTTGGGTGCATACAGCACACATGAACATACTGGTACTCTTCTTCATCTGATTCATTGAAGGAGTAATTGTTGTTATTGGTTTTTTTCTGGATGTTTTTCAAGTTCCTTCCTGTGGACTGTTGTTTCAACGGATACAGGTTTGTTTCCTCAGTTTCTTTTCAAAGCAGTAATGAAAGTTTAAAAGAGCTCAGGAAGTCAGGTGAATGTTTCACTACTACGACAACAATGAGCGAAGAATAAAAAAATAAAAAAATCTGCAAAAATAACGAGATCATTAGTTGACCGCACAATAATGGAGGCACCAGAATCCCAAGGAGGGCAAGCGTCTTCGACGACGGGACACAGCAAGAGTGATACCCACGTGTTCACCCAAACATACAAAATAGTATCCAATGTCAAATTCCCCCAAACGAGGTTTGCCGAGGGACATATTTCGCTATTCCGCGGGTGCCATGGGATACACGAGAACCGACGTCGAAGCACACTTGCTGGTTTAACAGACGGGTAACGTACCGTTCACTGAATATTTATCAGTGGAAAGAATCAAACGACTGTAGAAATGAAACTGTAGAATAATAATAGAGGAGTAGCGTAGCCGGAGAGATGTCTTATCTGTTTTTCGCTTCATTACTTCTACAATATGGTTTCAGCGGCAGGACTTTTCTATACCTTTTTTTTTTCCTTGCATTTAAAAAAAAATCAATCTAGAACCAGGGCAACGATCGTTGTCATTTATACGTGACTCTATGCTCCCTACCCTAGCCACTATTTTGAAATAAACCATACATACCAAGGAAATAGTACTGGTGGACAGAAACAGAGGTTTCTCTAAACGAACATTCTCATACCGTCTCTGTTTGAACAAACGGACACCGGTCAATACGAGACGTCTCTATCAGCTGATACGATTTCTGCACCATTTTAAATATATATATTACTCTACTGTACACATCTGTGGTGTATCGAGGTAAGAGAAGAGAATTCAAACACCTGATCAATCATGGCGACAGCTGGGGGAATGCCATACGGCTTACAGGCAATGCTCAAAGAAGGGTATAAACACTTGTCTGGTCTAGAAGAGGCTGTTTTGAAGAATATAGATGCATGTAAACAGCTGAGTATGATGACTCGTACGTCAATGGGTCCGAACGGTATGAACAAGCTGGTCATTAATCACCTGGATAAAATATTCCTGACCAGTGACGCGTGTACAATTGTGAATGAACTTGAAGTTCAGCACCCTGCTGCAAAAATGCTGGCAATGGCAGCTGCAGCTCAACAGCAAGAGATTGGAGATGGGACGAACTTTGTGCTGTCATTTGCTGGTGAGTTGCTCAAGCAGGCAGAGGATTTGCTGAGGGATGGATTGCACCCTGTGGAAATTGCCGATGGGTATGCTCGAGCTGGAGGAATGGCTCTTGATATGTTGGATGGTCTTGTGCTTCCTGGGACAGAGGTGATCGATGTGACGTCTGTGGATGATGTGTGCAAGAGAATCACGGGATGCATGTCAAGCAAGTTGCATGGGTATGAGAAAATTCTGGCACCTTTGGTGGCGGATGCGTGTGTTTCTGTGTTACCTAAGAATGAAAAAAACTTTAGCGTGGATAATGTGCGTGTGATTAAAATTCAAGGAGGAAGCGTGCACGATTCTCGTGTGGTGAAAGGGTTGGTGTTAAAACGAGGTGTTGAAGGAAGTGTCAGGTCTGTGGAAGATGCCAAGGTTGCTGTATTCGCTCAGGGAGTGGATACCTTGGGAACGGAAACAAAGGGTACTGTGCTTATTAAAAGTGCGGAAGAATTAGAAAATTATTCAAAAGGCGAGGAAGACAAGGTGGAAAAGGCAATCAAGGATCTGGCTGATGCTGGAGTGAAAGTGGTCGCATCAGGTGGATCTTTTGGGGAGCTTGCACTTCATTTCCTGGAGCGATATGGTCTTATGGCGGTCAAAATTCCATCCAAGTTTGATCTTCGAAGATTCTCCAGAGCTACAGGGGCCCCAGCCCTTGTAACTTTGGCCACTCCAAAAGAAGACGAGATGGGTTTTGCAAAGTCACTAAGGGTACAGGAGATTGGAGGTGCTTCTTGCCTTGTACTTGAACAGGCTGCAACTAAAAGTGCTATTTCTACTATAGTATTGCGTGGTGCGACCACACAGGCTCTGGATGACATAGAGAGGGCTGTTGATGGAGGCATTAATGCATTTAGGGCTCTCACCCGGGATGGGCGTGCTGTACCCGCTGGCGGAGCCACCGAGATTGAAATTGCAAGGAAAATAATAGAACTTGGTCAAAAAGAAAAAGGGTTGGATCAATACGCTATTACGCGCTTTGGCTATGCTTTGGAAGTCATTCCAAGGACGATTGCAGAAAACAGTGGTCTGGATGCAACAGAGGTGATTGCCAATATGTATGCCGCTCATGCAGAGGGTAACATTAACGCAGGCTTGGATATCATGACCGGTGAACCAAAAGACTTAGGAGAGACTGGCACTATCTATGATTTGTACATTGCCAAATGGTGGGGAATGAAGCTGGCAGTTGATGCCGCATCCACTGTACTTAGGGTGGATCAAATTATTATGAGTCGTCCAGCTGGAGGTCCAAGAGCCCCTCAACCTGGGCCATTCGATGAAGACTAGTATATGTTTATCATACAATTCTGGTACCACACCTGTAACACAGAGCTGAGGACAGTTGTTTGTGATTATTTCGACCCGAATTGATACATTAATGTGTCATGAGGCCTAGCCATCACCTTGCAAGGCCGCAAATCAACCATAGATGAGCATGACCGACCCAAGCGTCAGCATCTACAAAACAATTAAAAAATTTTAACAGGTTAAATTTGCCTTGCGGTTGACTACCCGTCTTTGGTCCTGTTTTATACATTCCACGTGTTTTTAACACATCCTAAATCAACTAAAAAATGCCTTCCGCCGCCAGACTTATTGCCAAAGGGGAGGTATGTTTGTTTCTTATACGTTTTAATATCGTCTCATGGAAATCGTCTTGATTATCGGGCCAAGAGTGGTCCAAGCATGTTGCCGCCGTCGTTGGCAAGCACGATTCAAGAAGCACTGCCTGCGAGTCTATCAGTATTTTTGACACGTATATACACATCTTATATTTGCAGTATGACAAAAAGCTCTGCCACTTGATGGACACGCACACCAAGTGCTTCATCGTGCAGGCTGACAACGTCGGTTCCAAGCAGTTTATGGATATTCGTGCTGCTATTCGCCACAACTCCACTGTTATCATGGGAAAGAACACCATGGTTCGTCGTTGCATTCGTTCTTATGTTGAGAGAACCGGAAACAGCTCTTGGAGTGGACTCTTGGACCACATTGAGGGAAATGTTGGTCTGGTATTCACTGAAGGAGACCTTGCCGAGGTCAAGGACACCATCTCTGAGTTCAAGGTTGGTGCCCCAGCCAAGGTTGGAACCCTTGCTCCAGTGAATGTCAGTATTCCAGCTGGAAACACTGGTATGGATCCTTCTCAGACCTCCTTCTTCCAGGTTTTGAACATCCCAACCAAGATTACCAAGGGTACCATTGAAATTACTGCCGACATCCAGGTGGTCACTGCAGGAGAGAAGGTTGGAGCTTCTGAAGCCACCCTCCTCGCCAAGCTCGGAATCAAGCCATTCTCTTACGGACTCAAGGTATTGACGGTGTATGAAGATGGATCAATCTTTGATGCTGCTGTCTTGGATATCACTGATGATGATCTCAGTGAATATGTTGCTGCTGGAATCCAGAGAATTGCTGCTCTCTGCAGAGAGACTGGAATTCCATCCCTTGCTGCCGCCCCACACAGCGTTGTCGATGGATACAAGAACGTCTTGGCTCTTGCTGTTGCTACAGAGTACAGCTTCCCATTGGCTGACAAGGTGAAGGAGATGCTTGCCAACCCAGAAGCATTTGCTGCCGCTGCTGCTGCCCCTGCTGCAGGAGGTGACGCTGGCGCTGGCGCTGCACCAGCCGCTGCTGAGGAATCTGAAGAGGAGGAGGACATGGGCTTTGATCTTTTTGATTAAACATGTAACACAGATTGGTTGTAGAACACATTTCGTTATTACAATATTATGATACAATTAGTCCAATGAGTCACATCTTGTACCAGCAACACATTCATTCATACTACTGCTACTAACAGAATCTAATTTTGCCGGGATAATGCTAGGAACTCCTTCAAGAACTACCTTGTTTGTTATGCTACTCCTTGGGACGGGCCATGCATCCTCTGCAGACCCACCCATCATCCCCTCCAGATCATCATCATCATCATCGGACGAATAGGACGAAGAACTAAACAATATGTCGAGCAAAGATCCTTTGGGACCCATCCGCCATGTTGACTTGTCCCCTAACTGGCCCCACGCGATCTTTTGATTAAGAGGTTCTAGGTTGCTTGCGAGGTGCACATATACACATGCAGACTGGCACCACGGATTCGACGACAACATCTCCCTATCGGCATACAAAATGGTATCTAATACGAGCTTCATTTCCCTCTGGAATATAAAACTACGCAGGGGAGCCGGGGCAGGCCACAGTTCCTCCCCACTCACATGACAATAGACATGCAATTCTCCTCGAGGATGACTCGTCTCACTGCATGTCAGAATAATCCATTCCGCCAGAACTTCATCCCTCACGATTTTAGTATACCATCCAGATAGCTGGTCTCTATTATATTCTGATCCAATGGAAAGCGTCAGACATCCAGTTAGATCATTGTGTGTCAGTGTGTAACGCCTTGCACTCCCAGCATTCGTTTCAACAACAAACTCCCCACCCTGATGAACCCCTTCCTCCGACAGGCGAACCACCTTGAGCTTTTGTGGATTGAAGTCTGGAGGATCCAGCAACGCCATGGCACGAATACGTATTCCATATCCACGGCCACGCCGTTGTTTGGACCGTGTTCCTATCCGTCGTCCTAGGGCCACACCGTCGTCCCTGGAGGATGGCCCACACCATGATCTATGAGGACATCCTCCATGTATTATATTATATGATTTATGAGTTCCTGCGCTATTATATCTCCCCTGTGGCACCATCCTTGTCGCCGCGTGTCCACAAACGGCCCCAAGGGCAGGCATCGTCTTTCAGTTAGCTCTACCACAAACGCACACGACTCTAGATACCTCCACAGGGTGAAATATACCTAACAATTCTATATATTATAGATTTAATGGCCAACACAGGTACGACTCCATTCAGGAGGGGACCATATCCTTAGGATAAGAAGTGACTCGCCAAGACTCGACAGTCTTCCAGAGCTGTACGTATAGTTTCCGGTATTCAACCACCTAATCGAGTCTTGGTGTATACGTTTTCTATCGTATTTCCATCCGATGTGGGAAAAGATGTCCTCAGACACATAAACATGAGGCAGTGACCCTCACACGAGTCCACTAAAGATGGTCCGTAATCTCCCATCCAGAGGATCATGCAATGGGAGACACTGGAACGTTTCGTTTCGACATCAATGGTACAAGTGATGTTCGATAGTAGGTCATAGAGATCAACACCCTTGGATCCATAAAGAATTCTGTCTGGACTGATGTTTGAGAGGCATTTGAGTCTCATTCCTTGGCATTAGATACCCTTTCTTCTCGGTGTCTGTCTGGCTGACGGAAACGTACTCACCCTGGGGTTTACCATTGCGTACTACACGAGAATCAAGGTACTATCATTTATTCTCGTATTATCATACTATCATGGCGTGTTTGTCTCGGAGAAGAACCATGTCGCTGCCAAGCCTGAGTGGGACTGTTTCCTCCAGTGACGAGGAGGAACTGGACGGGTTCATTCAGATCGCCCGAGATGGAGAGGAGAAATGCGATATCGTATGCCTTGATAGCGAGCTATTAGCTGCTGCTCGGGATGTCGAGAGATTGTCAGAAGCCATCAATCAGAGAGAGAAGGTGATATCAGAATTGACGCATCTGAGAATGAAGGAAAAGGAGGAGTTTGAACAGAGAAAGAACGAGTTGCATGCGGAAATGAGGATGCTGCGTGGTATGGTACAATCCTTGAATGTAAAGTTGCAAAGTGAACGAGAGAAACGTCGACAGGTAATGTCTCGGAAATTCAGTAGGCAGTCTGATTGTGAGTTTTTGAGTTGTGATGGTTTGGGCAAATGAATCCTGGTTATTTCAGTTTTCTTTTCATAATCTCTGGAATGCTCATCAAATGAATGACAAGTTTTCTTGTAACATACTGAAACCCTTGATGAGCGACGAGTGTCAGAGATGATATCATATCAATCGTCGTAAACCCTAGCATATTCTCCACTGCCCCTGACGACTGATATGCTATCAACACTTGCACCCTTGGACTTTATTCCATACCAATGAAAATGCACACGTCTTTTCCATTAAATACTACAAAAATAGTGTCAAGAAGTAATACTGTATGGTAGTTCACGTATACATAATATCACGTGATACTTGCTTTACAGACCCACGAAACCCACAATGAGCAGAGCTTCCGGACAAAAACAAGTGAACCACCGACCCAACCGTGATTTTGACGTTGTTCTAGATCACAATAGGATTGCGTATGAGCTTGAAAGGAATAAAAATCTCGAAAAGGATTTGTTGCTTGCATTTTTTACTCCAGAGGCAGGTCCACAGCCCCTCCGGAGGGATCCATCACAATGGATATACCGTCATGCCACCTGCATACGATATGAATGTGCTAGCTATTGATGCCTTGGATGAATTCATCAACGATTAGTTTCATGAATATTCACCGATGAGGAACTCTTCTGTTGGCTCAGCAGTGGAAGAAGATTTGAGTGCCAAATTGGCTGGAAGTGGTCTCCAAAGTTCAGACGTGCAAGTCTCTCGTGTTACACCAGAGTTATGGGAGCAGTTTTTGTCGACTGGTACATTTAATCATTCATCTAGATCAGATGCGTCAACATCTGGATCGGAGAAGGTGGAAGAGATCATCTTGCTGGAGCCACATGAGCTCACAGATGGAGTGGGTGTGAAGATGTACTTGGATTTCCATGCAAAGAAGAAGAAGTTATTGAAGAACAAAAGAGCAACCAAGATTCTCAAGGCATGTGGGATACGTGACAGACGTGTATTCGGTCCAGCTGTTGTGATGAGATACAAAGTGGACTCTCAGGGCTCCACAGAGCCATTAGATTGTGGGCTCTTTAATCTGCCAGATGTCGACAAAAATGCTGCCAAGGGGAGACACGTATGGGAGGGTATGTGGATGAGTGTTGCAGCTATGCAGAGGAATGGTAGAGGGGCATTGTCAGCGAGAGAATTGTCGGATGTCAAATTAATGGAACAGGTGGTTGCATGCAAAACCAAGGGTAATGAACTGTACAAACAGCGTCACTACAGGCGTGCCATTGAAGAGTATTCCAAAGGGCTTGCTATATATCCGCACTGTACACCATTGCTTTTGAACAAAGCGCTGATGCACATGAAACTTGAAGAGTATGAATTTGCCATATCAGACTTGATGCTGGCAGTGAAGCTTCAGCCTGGAAATGAAAAGACAATCTATAGAACAGCCCAATGCATGCGTCAGCAAGGAAACCCGAAATCGAGCATTGAATTCATGCTCATGTTTTTCAACGACCATCGATCTGCAGCCATGTATCAATTACTCAAGGACACGTACGAAAGTATCAAGTAGGGAAATCTAGAGGTGACAGATTTATCCAAATCTCGGGATGATCTGAATAGATGCGTCAATATTCTGCCAAAATCCGGATTTTATATGTTTTTAAATGTTTTTTCTCTTTCCAAGCATCCATCCAAGGGGCAAAACCTTGTACAACGTGGATCGGGTATAGTCTTTCCACGTGGGTACGACAATCCCAAACTCGACGTTTTCATACCACGACATTTTGATATTGCCTTCTTTCCATCACATCTATAATGCATACATTATTTATATGCTCTGGTGTACGTGTACCCCAGGGGAGGGTTTGTCGTCACGTGACAGTCCTTCTTTCCGGAAAGAGAGCTGCCTTTTCTCAAGGAAGACAGAGCTTGAACCTTGTGTCACAGAGAGGGAGCCATATAGGGATGAAACAAATGGTACATGCAACGATTGTGGCATCTTCAACAGTGGATCATGTTTCATATACTGTCCGCTGTAAACCTCATCCTCTAGAGTTTGGTCAGTCTCTTGCCATTGTCTCAAATGTGCATGATTGGGATGTTGGCAGTGCTGTGACGCTGGGATGGAAAGAAGGGGATCTTTGGGAGGGAATCGTTGATGTTCCTGTTGATGCAGGTGTATTCGAGTTTAAGCTGGTGACTGTTGCTGATGATGGGGTGCTGGAGTGGGAGGGATCTGAGAATAAAGTTGTCAAAGTTTTCAAAAAGGATGTCAAAAAAGGGGCATCTGTAGAATGTGAGTGGAATTCTGGAAATGTAATGGTGGTGTCAGCAGACGGTAAGACGAAAAAGACTGCTCCTAAGAAGAAGAAACCGGATAGTGTCACTGAACCAGTGAGTGTTGTCAAGGAACCAGTGAGTGTTGTCAAGGAACCAGTGAGTGTTGTTGAGGAACCAGCAACACCAAAGGCGATTGAGGAAATCAGGGAGGACACGTTACCAGAGCCAATACCAGAAGCTGTTGTGGAACCAGTGCTAGAGCCAAAGCATGAAGAGGCTATTCGCCAGGATTCAACTCCAGAAGTGTACAATGAGGGTGATGTTGTCACATATTCGTTTGATGGTTCGGGTGAGGAAAGTGCTGCAGAGATGGCCAAGAGAATGTATGGCTGATATGATAAATAATCGATTACTTTGTAATGATATCACGAAAAATAAATCCTCATGCCTTCAATACGTTGTGAATGGCTCCTTGGATGTTCACCTTTCGTTTTATCTTTGATCCAAGAGCAAACTCTACTGCCTCTTTAATCTGCCTTGTTTCTCTGACAAGAGCAGACTGTTTTGCAGAATCAGAAACAAGCATTCTTTGTATGTCAACTCGTTTCCCATCTGCGTCTTCAGATTCGATAAGTTGCTTGGTCTCCTTTCCAGACATTGTCAGTAGTTTCCTTGCTATTCTATCTCTATGTGCTTTGCTTGTGATTATTGAGATTTTATTCAAGATATCATCAGACCTAAGCATATCTGCAGCATGGGATACTATTTGGAGCATGCTTTCCACAGAAGAAGCATCTTCTTTGGTGTCAGAAAAGACGGTCGAATTGGATTTCAATTCTTTCACCCTCTGTGCTACAAATGCTCTTAGTTCTAAAATATCATCCAGAACTTTTCCTCTATATGATGGATCCAACGTTATCCTCCTCGTCTCATTGTCCTGTGCCTCCAAGCTTGAGACAAGCCTTGATATTGCCATCTGTTTATCTATTCTTGAAGTTGTTGATTCCCCTTGTTTGTTTTCACAATCCATGGATGCGTCTGCCTCACCAGCGCCACTTACATCAATATCCCATGAAATATCAATCGCTTGCTCTGCTATTTCCGGAGCATCCGCATCTCCAGGATTGAGTTCCAATCCATCCCAAGAAATTTCAATGCCTGCCACTTCCTCCTGAGATTCACCAAGCGTTGGATCCATACCATATACAGCCACATCTTCAGCTAATGAAGTACCAAAGTTAATCCAATCTGCATGTACATCCCCTGCTACAGGATCTGTAGTACCCTGCAACACCTCACCGAGAACTGGAAGCAATGCATTGGTCTCATCCATCCCAAAATGCTCCTTGACAAATGAACCGTAGTATGCAATGATATCACCGATTGCGTTTGATTTAATATATGATGTAAAAGCACCCACATCCCCTGGCAAACTCTCCGCAGAGATGATCAAAGATGCATCAAGAGATTCACCATCTTGAACCACCTCATCAGATACCCCAACCCTAGCGCATTCAGTAAGAAATTGTTCATGGCTTGTCTGTGCATTCTTCCGCAAATCTATTGATTTTTTCTCCAAGTCCTCCATTTGTTGACGATGTTTTGTCGTCTGCTTCTGAAGATATGGGATTTCATAATCCACATTCCGAGATAGAATGAGGCCTCCCTCAGCTACATGAAGCATACTCGACTCATACGCCTTGACAATTTTCTCCCATTTTCCAGCATCACCTTTCAAGGATCCAAGCACACCTCGTTCCGCGGTTTCTTTAAATTTCTCGAGGATCTCAACACATCGAAAGTAGTGAATCTGGGACTGTTCACCACCTACACACACAATGATCAAAACCATCAGTACTCGATCTATGATCACCATCGAAGAATCAGATGTGATCTTGAAGTAGAGACGTACCAGTAAACTGCCCCAAAAATCCTGGAGGAAGATGTTTCGATTCCTGCTCTACCTTTTTCTGAAGAGCCTCCAGCTTTTGCTTCCAGTCTTGTGAAACCACATTCCTGTCAACCTGCACCAGAGTACAAGCATCTCTCCGTTTGAAATATTATTAAATCGATCATTGTATTGATCAGTTACGTCAAACCATTCCCACCACGTACCACCCATTCCACAATTTTTGAGTAGGGAATGTCAATGGGCAAATCAGAGTCACCCTCGGGCTTGTCAAAGCCTTCTCCCACTAATTTGGCAAACATACTAAGAATATGAATGTAAATTAATGCCCCAGTGGAGAGATCAACGAGTTTTGTCCCATCTACAATCTGAACTCACCATCCCATCTGTGCCATTATATTGTCTAGAGCTTGCCAATTGGCAACTGCAGATCTCATCCCGTGATGTCTGTGAGGACCAATCACGTATGTGGAATCATTCCCACTATCACATTCCTTCATCATATGGGTATAGAAACGTCTCTGGCGATGCATATCCATGTACACAATACAATACAAAGCCATCTTGCCAGTCAGTCAATCTTTGACAGACAGACAGAGAGCAGACTCCTGTTCTTGAAAAGATGACAATTTGGTGATCATTTTATCGATCGACAGTACATATATCTATTCATTATATATATGTAATGTATAAGATGATGAAAGAAGACAAGAATGCATACGTATAACGTCCACCACGTCCTTGAGGGTTCTCGGAGGATGCTGGAGGTTGGTCAGCTGTTATCATGCCCTACGTTTGAATTACAAAGTTCTATAACTGCTAGAGAGATAGGAGATCCACGTATGGATCCCGGGGTCCACAGATATGACCAAAGAACCTTGTCTGAAAGGATTGGGGCTGGTGAGGCACCCCTGGATATGGAAGAAAATACAATGCTAGCGGTGTTTGACAGGCTCGTGCAGCTAGAAATAGGGTGGCAAGATCGGTATATGTTGTCTCAGACGGTATACACATGCTTATATATAATGGATCTTGAGAGGACTCGTAAGAATCCTGTGCTCCATGCATACTGCCATGGAGTGCACGTGACATGTAGATATTTGCTTCAGAGTATATATGATGCCCGTGTTTGTTCTGATGAGGATGTATCTGTGTCGACTCCTGGATTGCATATAACTGATATACATGATGATGATATGATAGAAACAATATCATACCTGGATAGCGCACTTGGGGATTTGTCATGCAAGGAGGTATTGTACCGCCTTAAGTTTCGGAAGCTAATGGTGACCTTGTTGATGGGGATCCTGAATGTCAATTCCAGGGATGATATAAAAACCATTTTGAATATTTGCAAGGAGATACAATCTATTATCGAAGAGTTGACGCCCGTAGGAGATGACGTGATAGCACCAGGATTTGCTCCAACTCTCCATGAGGCAGATATTGGTCCTGTGCCAATAAAGGAACTCAAGCTCAGACCGACCAAAGAGGCTTGGGGAATTTGGAAAGAATTTGTCGAGATTGTTAGAAATACATGTCAGTGGATCTGTAAGGTTGACACCTGGCAGGATTTGAGGCAAGGGCTTGATATGTTTGCATCTCAAGATGCACACGGATTTGTTCGGTCTATGATGTATCGCATGTTGATGCATCCTCGATCAAACCCAGAGTCTTGGGTACCATGGTCGCCAAATATAGCAATGATTGTGAAAGAAATACTCTTGGTGGAGCCGGATGCGGCATTCTTCAAGACATTGAACAAACTGCCAGATTTAGAAATGTTTCTGAATCAGTGTGTTATTGCAGTGCAGGGCTGTTGCCATGTCAAATGTCTGAATAGGGTACGCCAACGAAGGAGATCGAAGCACAATATACTTGATTGGAAGAATATGATAGGTCACGCGTATAACGCTGAAGCATCTACTGATGTGAGGTCCTGGTTACAAGCCCACGGATTTGCATGGAACACCTCATTTGATTCAAATGTGCAACCTAGCGATAGACTTGCGCCTCTTACATGCTGGGTGGTGAGAGAAGCTACATGGACATGTATGCAGCACTTGTTGCTAGGTGGCTCTCTAGATCTATACGAGCCAGAGGAGATAACCTCTGTTTACTGGTATGCATCCTACCTATTGGATTATGGTGAACACATGGCGAAAGAATATGACTCTATTTCCATCAATATACGACTTGGGAAAAACATTCATAAGATGAGAGGTATAGATTTGAACCATCCGCACGTATCGCCACCTGCGGGTCCTTTGAGAGACTCCTGGGTCCGCAGAAAGATGACTTTGTTTTTCGGCTTTGCTCTTGGTGCCATTTCCAGAGCTGCATTGGCCCTTCAGGCCTACAGCCTGACGCCTCGAATGAAACATCAATTCAGTAGCAGGAAAGAGCAGTACATGCAACGGTTTGAGTTTATGAAGAACATTTCGATTCCAGACTTTTTGGACTACCCAAGCTACCTCGAGTATGAATACCACTTGGCAGGAATCCCAGCACCACCAGACATCTCATCTGAAGTAACGGGCCCAAAATTCAATAAAAATCTTGCGTTCGCCCTGTTACATAAATCTTCGGACTATGTTGATACATGCCTGGAGATATTATTATCGCTGGAATCTCTCATGCCCCCATCAATCTTTTCACGGCTCAAAAGAAGCATGTCAGCAAACAAGACAGCCTTGCATTTGTTGACAGGCATGGCTGAAAAGACAGATATTTCAACAGAATTTACGGCGTCATGGACATTTACTCCGGTGGGAGAGTTCCTCATCTCATGGGAATTCTCTACGATTGTTTCTGGACTCCCAATTCTAACGCTCCAAAGAATTCATACAAAGAAATAGAATAGTGTAAGGATAGCAGTACCATACGTTGACGTCAGCAGTGATGTATCAGTCCTACCAATACTCTCAAGAAGAAGAAGAAGAAGAAGAGGAAATATCCAGAGGTATCTCAATCTGATGATGAGTTTCCTTGTTGACTTGCATCAACAGACAACTGTTGCAAGTGAATCATGCCATGACTGATACTTGAGACTCGCCAATCACGTACATCATATCTTTCATTATTTATAAAAATATACATAATATCCCTACTGTGAGAAACCTAAAGGAACGCAAAGTCGTGTGTATCTTTCGCTTCTCACCTCAATCGTGTTGTGTTCGTGTTACAATATCGTTGATGAATGGCACCACGCGCTGCAGAAATTATATAATTGATTCATCATAAATAGTTTTGTTGATTGGGATGCGTATGAGAGAAACCGGTGGAGGCTCTCGAGAGTTGAGCGTTATGATGGTAGTTAGGTGGTGGTTGAAGGTCGCGATGGTGGTGATGGTAGTTGGAGGACACAATGGGGGATGGAATAATGTACAAGGTATATTTTCAGGAGTACGAGGTCAGGAAGTGGATGAAATAGAGCAGATTTATGAAACAACAGGTGGGTGTAGTTTCTTGCACACACAACCCAGATACTATCAGGTCAAGTCCGTGCTGACGCTTCAGAACGTCCCTAAAGATGACAAATTATTGAATGATGCCTTACTGAGAACAATTCGCCGTCAGTTGCTGCTCTCTGAATGTCAGGTTATCCTCTCAGAAGGGGTTGTATGTACAAGTGGTACTAGGGCACTTCCTTGTGCTGAGCCTGTGCACCGATGCGAGCTGGCCAGTCCTGTCTGGTTGAGTAATGATATGTACACAGCCATCATGGAGGAAACCTGTGATGAAAATGGAGATGGCCTCGTCGATGGTCTGGACGAAGTCAAGACTCTCGTGTGCCAACAAATTGTAGAATATGGTCCAGAGGTGCAGCAACTTGTCAAGAGCAAAGGATGCGAGCCAACCTGTGACATCATCTCTAACAGTACAGTAGATAAAAATCTTGATGGATGCATGCGCTTTGATTTGACACTAAATGTGCCAACCGAGCAGGCTGCTGTTTTCTTTCAGGGTGAACTGGAGTCTGACAGGGTCAAGGAGGATATCGAAGTAGGCTTGAGTGGTTTCGGAAACAAGCCCCTAGTGTTTTCTGTTGTTGGCTCTCGTGTAGGTGTAGCCGTTGGATTTGGGTTTTTCCCGCCCCCGCCTCCACCTCCACCACCGGCCAAGCAGCTAGGGCCTCTGCCAAGTACTGGTGAGGGAACAGGCAGGCAACTGGTATATGGAGAGTGGTCACCATGCTACCCATCGTGTGGTGAGGGTGTTTCGACGAGAACTGTCAAGTGTATTGATAGCGAAGGCACTGAGCTTACAGCAAACCAGTGCTACGAGGTACTACTGAGTGAGACATCAAAATTGTGTTGTACAGAGTGTCAGATGCCATATTGGCAGTATAGCCCATGGCAGTCTTGTAGTAAACGCTGTGGAGGTGGGGAATCCACTCGGACAGCATCGTGTATCTCAGATGGATCTGTAGAATGCTCTGAGGACTCTAAAGAATCTTTGCGTCGAGAATGCAACACTATTCCTTGCAATGTATTTTCATGGATTGAGACACAGTGGGGAGAGTGCTCCTCTTCTTGTGGAGGTGGTACTCAGACAAGAAACGTCACGTGCGTTGATTCAGAGGGAAATGCATCTTCAGATGATGCATGTCTTCATACCACCAAGCCTTCTGATAGCCGTGCCTGCAACACGCATCCGTGTGATTTATGTCAGTCATCTGTTTGCCTTGGTAGGGGAGCATGCACCAATGGCAAATGCGATTGCTCGAGCGGATACTCTGGCATGCATTGCGAGACCCATGAATCATGTAGCTCTGGCATCGTGGATAGATATTTAGAGTGTTGTGCTTCCGGCATCACAGACTCTTTTGGAGAGTGTTGCCCTGAGGGTTCCAGCATTGACTCCTCTGGATCTTGTTGCTCTGGCAAGATTGATGCTTGTGGTGTATGCAATGGAGGCAACAACTTTATTGATATACAAGGAGAATGTTGTAAGGTGATCGATGCTGACGGAGTTTGCTGCTCGTCTGGGATGTTGGATGAATGTGGTGTATGCAATGGAGTTGGAAATACATGCAACATTCTCCTGGGTCTGCAGATGAAGGTGCCCGGGGATATCGTCGAAGGAGAATCCGTGCAAGAAGAGTCAATTTATGATTACCTTGTTCAACTTGGAAACATGACTGGAATTAGCGCTGATCGCATTACAGTTGGAAAAATTTTCAGAGCACCTCTGACAAGGAGACGTCTACTGGATGTCCCAAGAGCATTGCTACAAGAAGATGCTTCGGTTGCTCTGATGGTTCAAGTTGAAATCGCCCCAGATGAATCAAGCGACCTTATTGTTCCCTTTTCCTCGGCATATTACGCAGAAATCCTGCCAGATGCAAGTTCCCAGTATGGTAGTGCAGCATTTGACATTGAAAACGTTCCAATCTCGACGAGAAATGGAGTGTGTGGTAATGGTATATGTGAACTTGGAGAAAGGGCAACTATTGGACTTGACCCAGGAACTTGTTCCCAGGATTGCGGGCTTCCCTCAAAGATCTGTCCAGGCGGATGTCAGAATGGAGGCCAATGCCAACCAGCTTCTGGTGTATGTTCATGCCTTCCTCAGTATTCGGGCGAGTCATGTCAAGAATGTGCAGAAGGATTCCAAAATCATGGGGATTCTTGTATATTTAATGCAGCACAAGCTGGTGTGATTGCATCAACTGTTCTTGGAGAGAATGGGGAGGCACTCGTTTCTGGTGAGGAATCTGGTGGAGGAACATCTGCAGGAGTCATTGTGGGTGCCGTCTTCGGGACACTTGGAGGAATTGCATTGATCATTGGCTCCATTTTCTTGTTCAAAAAGTACAGGACACGTCCAGATTTGAGAAAACATGACGTGTATGTTAATAAAATATACCAGATTTCTGACTCGGATGACAGTGGACTAAGGAAAAAGTATGGCTTGTCTCCACATAGTTTTGGCTACGGTGATTCTGATCCATCGGATACGATTCCAAGTGAGAAGTATAAGCAAGATATAGGAGCCCATTTCGAGCAAAGGCCAATCTCAGCTCAAATTAGTCATGTTCAAGGCACCACAGTCTTTACCTCCAGTGACCAGAACTCTGGGTTCCAGGAGAATCTTTACGTTAAAAAGCCTACGACTGTAGACCATGTCCCAAAACAAGATGATGGATATATTAGAGCTGGTCTAGTAGAAGAACCAGTCGATGATTCCAGATCAAGCCCTGGAAGCAAAGGTATTGATGGAATGTCAGGTGCACATTCATTGGCAAGCCAGTCGCCTAATACTGGTTATGGATGCGTAGAAAGCATGCAAGCTGAAGATTCAAGGATTATTTTTAATCCCGTATACCGAGATGACCAGGAAGATACCGTCATAGAGGAGGAGGATGATTTGGATGCTCGTAGGAAGAAGATACAAGCTCTCAGAGCCGCAGTATGTGCTCTCGAAAGCAGAGCACCATCAGAGGCAAGTTTCAGATCGATAAGTGAAAATATTACAGAGCATGAAGGTCAGAACAAAGAGTACATGGTTGGAAGACCATCTGTACCAGTGCTTAATTTTTCACAAATGGAGCATGGGATGACTGACAAACCTAGTAGTGTTGTGGTGGAAAAGAAACAAAAGGAAGATTGCAAGCCAAGACAGAGTTTCTTTACAGTTGTTAAAAATGCTCTAACACCACCAAGATTTAGAGATACTAGAGATAGAAAAGCAAATGTACCCGAGATACGCGAGTCCCAGAATAGCTTTCAAAGGGTTTTAGAAGCAGTAGACGGTGCTCTGCATCAATCATCCTGAACTCGATATTGACACCTACATTACACTTTGCCAGGAGAAAAGACGTGTTTATTTAGATCACTATCAACTCCATGTGCTTCAATCACTTGTTTGACCCACGAAGGGGGCCCTAATTGTAACTTTTCTGCTCTCTCATAACGCTCCAACCTGCTCATCCCACTCACAGGACCATACTTGGTTTCCATGTCAAAGGATCGCCGCAAACGCATCTCTATATCAGTAAGATCTTCTGAAGTCTGCAGACCACGAGCTACAGTCTGCCCCTTGACCTCTTGTTTCACGTGCTGTGTGAGGGTCGATCTCGACTTGGCAAGATTGATCACCTCGCTCTCTCTATGCGATCTAGTAGACATGAATACCGTTAAATAATCGATAAAATAGCACTAAATGTCAACGATTAGAGAAACAGAAGGTGACAACCCCGAACAATCTCCTAATCGAATCCGACACCTTGGACACACGAGATACGTCAAAACCCAAGTACTCCCAGGTACGAGTGAATCAAAAGTATATACATATACTCTGAAACAATACCCAAATTTTAAAATAGCGTTTCTTTGTATGTAATGACCATGAAGAGCATCCCTCCTCTTTTCCTTGTCTGATGTACAGGAAGAAGATTCTCCTCCACACAGATGATGCACTCACTAAAATGCCACGCATTGTCTATGACTCTATAAACAATATATTAAAAACAAATCATAATGAAGGTACATCTGTCTACAGCCTCCCGATGTCGCGTTAAGACTTGTGCTCAAGGATCCACAGGATCAACAAGTGGCAACAAGACAGCACTCATTACCGGGGGAAACACAGGCATTGGGTATGAAACAGCAGCATCGTTGTTAGAAAAAGGATATGATGTCATTTTAGGTTGTAGAAACGAAGAAAAAGGACGGGCTGCGATGAAAAAGTTAGAACCGTTTGCTAGAAAGGGTGGGTCGTCCACTGATCTGGCTGTCTTTGATCTTGCCGACTTGAATTCAGTTTCAGAGTACACCAAAAGGGCATTAGATGAAGGTAGACCTATTGACGTACTTTTAAATAATGCTGGAATCATGGCCTGTCCTTTGATGCGCACAAAACAAGGCTTTGAACAGCAAATTGGAGTCAACCATCTTGGTCATTTCATGTTGACAAACAACCTCATGCCATTGTTAGAAAAGTCTGCAGCGGAGCATCAAGATGCACGAATTATCAATGTTGCGTCGTCAGCACATTATCCTGGGACTATTGATTTTAATGACATGTCGTGGGAAAACAAAGAGTATAGTAAATGGGGGGCATATTGCCAATCAAAACTTGCAAATGTCATGTTTTCATACGAGCTCTCTCGCAAGCTGCAAAACTCTGGAATCACAGTCAACGCCCTTCATCCTGGAGTTGTAGCAACAGAGCTTGGAAGATACCTTTTCCCGTCATTGACGAGTGAAGAAGAGATTCCTTGGTGGAGCAAGCCTCTCCTATCAGTGGCAACATCATTCTTGCTCACACCAGAACAAGGTGCCCAGACATCAATTTATCTCGCATCTTCTCCCGACGTCACAGGAGTAACTGGGAAATACTACGATTCATGCAAGCCTAAAACCAGCAGCAACGAGTCCTATGACTTGGAGAAACAAAAGAAACTTTGGGACCTTAGTGAGGAGCTTGTGGCCCTTTGAGATTCTGTAGCATCTGTGAAGTGTGATATTCTACCAAATCATCGTATCCCATGAGCGTTTCATCATAATGACAAAACTGTAAATAAAGATCCAGGGTCGCAAGCGCGTCTTCCATAGAATCGTGTCTACTTTGTTGGATTTCCCTCTTGAGTTTATTCAAGCTCAACTCTGCTAGTGCCCTGCCATGCCCCTTTTCATTCTGTAATTTCGGATACAGCATTGTATCTCTTCTCTCAGACATGGGGACATCTTTTTCCGATATAGTAAGAGATTGCAAATCCTTGGCGAGGTTATGACCGATAACCAGCCGATGCTTGACATGGCCCAACAACTCTTCCCTCACCTCAGACAAGCGTGGCTTCCCTTTTATTTCCTCAAACGTGCATCCACCCTCATACTCTAGCGTATATTCTCCTTTTCTACATATTGGATGATGTTCCACCAATTCCGCAAGGGAATCAATCTTGGTATACACGAGAGGTTCCCGTGATGCATCAACAAGGCAGACTTCACAGGGAATCTGAAGCTTTTCATACACACCACCATCCTCGATCAACCTCACATGCATGTATTCAACATCGATTGCAACTACTGTTTCCGCCTGAATATCCAAACGAGTGCGGTATGCACGCAATCTGGACGACCATTGCCTTGTAGAAAGACAAGGTCTTGTCTTGTACATCTGTCTACTGGGTATAGACTGAAACATATGCATATGTTATGATATGATAGATATGCATATGGTGGTGTCCAGGGTAGTTAGGATGGGCACCTGCTACGTACTACTACAAAGAGTATATTTTCCCTTCACTGACTTTTCTTCGTCACCTTGGGTGGATCTTCTGGAACCTTTTCAAACACAAAAGCAACCAGGAGAAACAAGGCAACTATAACGTTAACCAGAACTATTCCAACTATCCCACCAATCACGGCTTTATTGGATTCCAAAAATTCTTGATATGTTGAAGGAAGGAAATAGAGGATCAATGCGTCAAATCTCCCGTGTCGAATAGAAGAAAATACCCACAAGGGAAGAATTGCAAGGAGAATGGAAAACAAACCGACAGTTCCGACTCCCATTACGGAAAAGTCTCTTTGATTCTCTGTAATAATTTAATTATGTAATAATTCATTCATTGATAATACCTCCAGGTAGATATAGAGAAACATTTGTTGTTGGACTTGCTCTTCTTCCTCTACAGGACCATATGTATGGCTTGCAAGCATCTCATATATATGAGACATGAGTAGGATCTTTCCATCATTCATGGAACTGTTGATCGTAGCAGGAGATGGGTATCGTTAGCTGAATCTGATACATCTTGCTGGGATGTATGTTCCTACCTGATTTTGATCCAAATCCATCCTCATGAGGAAATTGGAGTATCTAGCGGTTTCAGCTTGTCTACATTTCATCTGGTCTGACAGAATGGTGATCAGTCCAAGAATACTTTGACTAATTCCGAGGTTTGGAAGAGGCTCTACATAAAGCCCCGAGCCCAAACGATTCGTACCTTTGCAAAAATCTGAATTCCCCAATGCAGATGTCACGTTTGGATAAGATTAAACTCCAAAAGTGTGTACATCTTGCCAAGTGGAGGGGTTACGTCTAATTGGAGGATCTCACACTCCAGAATTCTCTCCCGTGCACCGAGAAACATACATATCTACTATGTATGTTAAATATATATTTACTGCCATAGCAGCTCTAGTTATACTAGTACTGGCAATATACAACAGTTCACGTCTACACCCTGGCTGGAGAGAACATTTTGCTCCTGCTCCACTGGTTGATGTACATCAATGCCTTACATCCAGTGAGTGTACAAAAGCTGAAATACTGGAGAACGTCGATTACATCAAGACGAATGGGGGATTTATAGAGTTCACCAGGTGTCCCGATGAAAAGTGGCTTGTGGAGTGGAGAAGGAAATTATCCTCTCGTGCATATTTCACAACTCTTGAAGTTGGATGTAATAAAGCTACTGACGCAGTGTATATGACGAAACTTTTCTCCAGAGAGGCGTCTGTAGATTTGTATGACTGGATTCAGAGGATCAATATGGGCAATACGTTTGCATGTCCTCCCAAAGATGAGCAAAAATATGATGCACTTGTTGAAACATTGCCTACAATGAGCCACATCTCTAGATATCTGCATTACTGTGTGGAACCAGTCAAAGAAACTTTCACTGTCCTGAAAAAGGTTTTGAAAGATACCGGTTACGATAAACATGGACTAAGCGTTCATCAATATGCCATGTCAGCCTCCAATGATCCTACATATGTACTTTTTTCACCTCTAGAACCTGGTACAGAGTATGTTGGGATTGATAATGTGCCGCTTGGAAATGTGTCGTACCAAGTCCGAACAACGAGTATAGACAGGTTCATCTTGAATCAAAATATACAACAGCTTGACATGCTGAAAATAGATACGGAAGGAAACGATCCCCGTGTTTTGCTAGGTGCTGCAAATACTCTATCTAAAATGAAGCCTAGTTATGTATCCTTTGAGAACCATGGAATGGGTCGATGGCTGACTTTTGATTTAAAAGATATCATCGACTACCTTGATAATCTATCATATGATTGCTATTGGGCAACAAATCATGGGACACTGGTCAAAATAACCTCTTGCTGGTCTACAGAATATGAGCAATGGAAGGGGTGGAGCAATATTGCTTGTGTGCACAGAGGAGATAAGGTTCTACAATCAATATTTGAGGAGCTGTATACTTCACGATAGGATTTTCAGTAAAATGTATGTATACATTGTATCGAATACATGGCAGGGAGGGCATCAGAGAAGAGGACTGGAGCATGTTTTTTCTCGAATTGATTTTATTTTAGATATGACGCGCGTTTTAGTTGAATTATCATACACATCTTTAATGTCGCCCTGCAAGGGCCTTGCCCTGGAGGCAATCCTGGGAGAATTAGTAGTGTATCATGGGCTCCTGCCTTTAGAATTGCAATGGCCTCCCATGCCAAGGAATGATACAAGTCACGATATCGATACACGTGATATAAGAATGGGTGTATATAGTTCATGTATTACACTGACTATAGCAAACAGTTATTCCTGTTCAGATACATAGGTGTATTAGATTAAAATAATTACTACTGTCCACTGCATCCGTGCAGCATCTATTCCTCCTCTTCCTCATCACCACCTCCATTTCTCTCCATGTTTCTACGCTTGACACGTCCTGGGCGACCTCCTCCGAATGGAGAGTTAAGAGCAAAGTCAATGTGCTTTTGAGAGTCAATCTGGACAAGGAAAGATGGGACATTCACAATCTGTTTTCCGACGCGGATGTGTCTCTGGCGGATGAGAACACGGGCATGATGGATACTCTTGGCCAATCCAAGCTTGAATACAAGAGTCTGGAGACGGCGTTCGAGCACATCCTGTGGGGTAAGAGCCAACACATAATCGAGCTGGTTCTGCTCCTCGCTCAAGAATCCATACTTGAACATTCTTCTCAAAAGGGCCTCTCCCTCGAAAAGACGGCGTGGGTCCTTCTCATCAAGTGTAAGCAATTCACGAGCTCTAGAACGCATCTTGGACAACACCATCTGCACTCTCCATAACTCACGCTTGTTACGGAGACCAAACTCTCCGACTATCTTCAATTCAGCATCAAGGCGTTCCTTCTCGAAAGGACGTCTTGGCTTCTTGAAAGTTTTTCCGTCTGCACATCATACACATTATACTAGATGAGTCTATCCAACAAATACATAAAAAATACGCAAGGAACTGGTTCTCGAGCGGCGTTCCATTCCAATAGCCTGCTTTCCAACATGTCTGGAGACCCTCGACCTTGATCCATCCCTCTAAAATATACAAATCACACTTCATATCTAGGATTTCTTTGCAAGCAACCGTCCATCGAGACCATGGAAACGCCGCTTCCCACCATGAGCGGAAGTATGCGGCGGCACCATTTCATTCTCCAATCGGATGATGCACACCATGAGACATGAAATATCATTATATATTACTATCAAGGTGAATATTGATCGTGATGCCACGTCATGTCTGTTTCAGAAAGCAATGCTCCAGCAGCCAGGCCGATGAGAAATACAGTCCAATGTTTTTTTCAGAGATAGAGACGTACAGTTACGGTAGTATCCAATCGTAGGCATATTGACTTATTTTCTATGAAATTGAATGAGGATACCGTGTGCAATAAAGCGTCATTAAAACCTTGGGCATTCTCAGGTGTGCGGCTGCTGTTTTTGGTTTCATCTTTCAACACGAGGTTTCGTCTGAGGGTATCCACGTGAGGACGACGACTTCCACTCAACATTCATGACCAAGGGGTCTGATATCATGTTTTTCAACAAAGAAAGATATTCTTCCCTTGCCAAGGTGCATTCACCAAGTTGGGTAGTGTCCACTAGCAAAAGTGCCCACACTTGGCACTGGCCCAGTGGACCAGAAGGACAAAAGTTTGCCATTCTACCTGGTGGAACTCTGATCATGCCCATGGGCTTGTTGCAACAGATCAATTGAGCATGATCATGTAATTCTCTGGGAAAGGTATGGTGTGAAATGCTCATCAAATCAGATTCACTGGCAATGGTGAATGGAACCTTGGGGGTGTGACACCTTGCTTGAACTGTTGTGCTGTGAATACTTTTGCTGGCAACAATGTTCCCCCTGCTATAGTCTCTTGGAGAAGGTTACACGTTCATAAGGGCTGTACACAGATAAACAACATTCATGCACCCCTTTGATTGTAGGTACAACATGTGTGTATAGATTGTATTCAAGGGCTTCTCAACTCGGCAAAACAAAGATTAAAAGCTATAAATAAATACTACTACTAGTATATGAAAATGCCAGAGAAGATTCGTCAATATGTATGTATCCTCATGTAAAAGACTGCGATTCATGTTCCAATCACCCGTAATCAGTTTTTCCTTGATGACATCATGTCATGCGGCATGTATTCTGAACACATCACTTGTAGACATGTGTATGTCATATTATCATGCTTGAAGACAAGGTCTCTACTTTATAAATTCAACAGCTTGGAAGTACCTTTTCAATCTTTCCACAAAAATAAACGTATGTGAAATGTTGATTGATGTGCTTCATCAGAGACTCACAGCATCCAGCGTGCCAACCCATCCAATCTGACCAATAGCAGGGGTGCCTCCAACTGTGGCAGGTGGTTCCCCGGATGTAAATTGCTTGCATGTCCTCATTGTAGCTCTTCTCACTGCTGTTCCAAAGTAATTTGCAAAACTCATTGCTGACGCCTGTGGACCAAATACACTAGCCTGCAACAGGTTGTCTGCGGTATCAAAGTCTGCATCAGTTGGTTTACCATATGGCCAGACATTGACTGCAAAATCATCACAGTAATTTTTCAGGTTTGCAACGTAGAAGAATCTTAAATGAAGCCCGACGCCAGCTGCAGAATTGTCGAGTGCTTTCACTTGGAGAGTCACCTGTTTTATCTGGGAATCTCTAAGATTGCCTCCAGTAGCAGACTCGAAAAACCTCCTCCAAGCTCTGACCATGTTTTCGCCTACTGAGGCATCATTTTGGTACGAAGTTTTTGTCCATCCAGAGAGCGACACAATCACCTGATGAGCAGCCCAATTATTTGCTCCCGAAGCTTCTGTATCACCTGGATCCTCATATGATTCACAGAGTGGGTCTGTTCCTAAATTTGGACTGCTTGGATGGCTCGCTGAAGGTGGAATGTAGTTTGTCAGCTGCGACTGTGCAACAACTGAACTTGGAAGCTTCCATTTATGACACTTGCTCTGAGGATTTGTCACCATTCTGATCCTGACAGTCCCAAAATCACTTGTGCTAACATACGAATCCATTAATGCTCCGTTGGGATACGAGCCTAGGGATGGTGTATCTCTCAATCCTTTGATGTAGGTAGCATAGTCAATGCAATCCTGCTG